>Ga0209457_1000003_pt1 | contig 217353 bp, 203 predicted proteins | sample WorMetHEROISLAND_5_FD_187410 | JGI IMG/M metagenome (GOLD analysis project Ga0209457, IMG submission 187410) | Marine gutless worms symbiont microbial communities from Max Planck institute for Marine Microbiology, Germany - Olavius sp. 5 HERON... ... | reverse complement strand
GATTTATGGAATTCCAATTAGAACTGGCACCTTGTACCATTATTGCTGATGTGTCACATGACATTGGTGGATGATTAGTTGTTAAATATGTCTGAATGCCTGTATAAGGCGGACTTGTTTGTGCAGAGGCAATATTGTAAAAACTTAAACCAAAAATGCATAGAAGGGTTAGTTGTATTTTTCGTTTAATAATTTTCATGCTTCGGTTTTCTTATCATTACTAATTAGAATGTAGTGAAGTTATTTTTTAAAAAAAATGCCAAGTCAAAAATATTTTTATTCTGCATCGCAGGTGGCGGTTTTATCCCGCGCCAGCGCGCTAAGATACTAAAATGTTTTTAGAGTGGTCCATATTGCAGATAATTGCCATCAAATAATTATGTAGGAATAGTTGCATTGCACAAACTATTTGTCAACAAATTGTCTGGAAAGATTTTAACTTACAAACACTAAATCAATAAAATTAATAAATGAAACAAGTATTTCTAATTGCTGGTATTTTGGCTACATCTATGATATTTGCGCAAAATATACAACTCCACTATGATATTAACCGTAAATACTGTACAACAACGCTCGAAATGTTTAAACCGGATGTTCTTGGTTCAACTTTTTGGTTCGTTGATATAGATTATAATGACAATCCCAATGGAGCAAAAGACCAGCGGCAAAGCTCTTCATCCGCCTACTGGGAAATTGTTCGTATGTTTAACACTCCAATCACAGATTTTACTGTCGGTTTGCAATATAATGATGGACATAATATTTTGGGAGGATTTGGCAGTGTTTACTTCGTTGGTGTCGGTTACCCGATTGATTTAAAATTTGTTACCTTGAATACTTCTATTTGGTATCAAGCTGCGGAAAATCAAGCGCCAAACTTACACTTTACGGTGGTTTGGTTCAAACCACTTTTAGAGGGCAAATTACATTTTCAAGGATTGATTGATCTTTGGGGGCAAGACAATGCAGATTTTGATGACGATGGAGCGGATAATCAGTTCGTAATTTTAGCTGAGCCACAAATGTGGTATGGTTTAACTGAAAAAATCCGAATTGGTGGAGAAATTGAATTAAGCAAAAATTTTATTTTTAGCGCTGGCTCAGATTTTGAAGTTAAACCAACTATTGCATTAAAATGGATATTTTAAACTATTTCAATAATATTTTTTGAGTAAAAATTTTAGCTAATAAGGCTTCAACAGATGATGAACTATGAATTTTCAACAATGTATTTTTCAAGAAAATAGCCTAACAAAAGGAAGTTGTATCGCCGTGTTGGGCGGCGGCGGAAAGACCACATTACTAAATAAGTTAGCCACTGAATTTGCTTTAGTATTTGATGCCGTATTGCAGACAAGTCTGACAAAAACCGCAGATAATCCATCGCGTAAAGCGCTATCAATTAGGAATTTCAATAAACATAAATATAATCAAAATCCTATGTTGGTAGTAGGAAACAAAATTAATAATGATAAATTTGAAGGAATTACGGAAAAAGAATTAAAAATAATACTCCCTCAGTTCGATATTGCCCTTTTTGAGTGTGACGGAGCTAAAAATAGACCGCTCAAAGCGCATAATACAATTGATCCAACTGTCCCAGATTTTACAACTCATGTAATTATGGTCGTAGGAACAGATGCTATTAGGAAAAAAGTAAGCGATGGAGTTGTGCATCGGCCGGATTTATTTTGCAAAATTTGGGGAGTAAATGAAGATGATATTTTAACAACGGATTTAATTGCCAAAGTATTGACTTCAAAACGAGGGTACCTTTCAAAACTCAAACATGATTGCAAAACAATATTTTTTGTAAATAAATCTGATATTTCTATGAAATATTCAAAAATATTGGCGAGCAAACTTTTGGTAAAAAGTGGTTGTCCGACATATTTTGGAAGTATTCAAAATGATCAGATCGAACACATATAAAGCAATGCAACATAGCATAATTATCACCGCCGCGGGGATGTCCACTCGCCAAAAAAGTAACAAATTATTAATGAAAATTGACAATAAAATTGTTATTGAAAAAACAATTGAGACTTTTATCAATTTTGATTTTGAAATAATTGTTGTACTTGGTCATCAAAAAGAGAAATTAGAGCCTATTTTGTTAGATAAGTTTGGTGATAAAATTATAATCACTATTAATGCAGAGTACAAAAGAGGAATTTCTTTATCTTTGAAAAGTGGATTATTAGTTGCAAACAACCACTCTGATTATTACTGGTTTTGCAACGGTGATAAACCGTTTATCAAAACGCAGACAATTAAAAAAATAATGGCAAATATGGCTAAGGAAAATCCAAAAATATTAGTCCCGCGGTACCGGAACAGCATAGGGCATCCGACTATTTTTCATAGAGAAATAATATCTAATTTTTTTAATATTAGCGGTGATGTTGGCGGAATTCAATTGATTAATGAAAATTTTGAAAATGTTTCGTTTATCAACGTAAATGATCGTGGAATTATTTTGGATATGGATAGGTATCTAAGCAATGAATGATTTAATTGTATTCATACGTGGTGCAGGTGAAATCGCAAGTGCTATTGCGGTTGTGCTAAAACGTGTCGGATTTAAAATTATATTAACAGAATTGCCGATGCCGCTTGCGATACGAAGAACGGTGAGTTTTAGCGATACCATTTTTAATGATACTGCGCATGTGGAAGGAATTGAGTCACTTAAATCTGATGTTGATAATTACAAATCTGTGTTGAAAAATGATAAAATTGCGCTCCTTTTTGATGCGATTGATACCATAAAAAAAATAAAACCAAAAATTTATATCGATGCACGCATGTTAAAAAATAATATTCTAGATTTACGCAAGATTACCGAATTTACTATTGGAATTGGTCCGGGATTTACAGTAGGTCAAAACTGTGATGTTGTTATTGAAACCCAACGCGGACATGAGCTTGGAAAAGTTATTTGGTATGGAAGAGCTAAACCCAATACCGGAATTCCCGGTACACTTGGATGTGAAAATATCAACCGCGTCATAAGAGCAAGTGCTTCTGGAAAAATCAATTGGGCTGTGAAATTTGGAGATTTGGTGGTGAAAAATCAAGTGATTGGTCATATTGGAGAAATTGAAATAAAATCCAAATTAAATGGAATGATTCGTGGATTAATTTCACCAAAGGTTGAAGCTGAAATCGGCCTGAAAATTGCCGATGTAGATCCACGCGGAAGAGCTATTGATTTTAATTCAATATCTGATAAATCGCGTTGTATTGGCCGCGGAGTTTTAGAAGCGATAATGATACATTTAAAAACTTGAAATGGAACTAAAAACATTAAAGAAGATAATGGAATTCAATTGCTCGAAAAGTGCTGCACTTTGCACACAGATTGATTGGAGTGGATCTGTACCGCGCAAAGATTATCCGGTTATGTTAGTGGATGAGGAAAACAATATTATTGGCACAATAGGTGGTGGCGCATTGGAAAATACCGTAATAAATATCGCTCAAAAAGTTATAAAAAGTGGAAAACCGCTAATCGAATATCATGACTTGACTAACCAAGATGTAGATCAATCTGGTAGCATTTGCGGTGGAACAACCACAATTCTGATTGAACCGTTTACTCCGGAAGTCCACAATATTTATCAACCAATTATCGACTCTAAAACTATTTATAGCAATATCCTTGTTCTAAAAATATGTAAGGAACCCAAATTACAAATTCATCGTCACAGAATAACAAAAGATTATCATTTGGCGTTTCCAAGAATAGTAGTTAGGGCAATTGATACGGCGATTAAACAAAAGTTTACTAAATCAGTAAACTATAGCAATGAAATTTGGTTAACCCAATACATAGGTAAGCGTACGAGATTGCATATTTTTGGTGCGGGACATGTCGCCAAAGCGATTGCTGAATTGGCAGAATTCATCGAATTTGATACGTTTATTTATGACGAGCGAAAAGATTTAGCAAATCCTGAACGATTTCCTTTTGCAAAAGAAATTTTCACGAACGATATTGCTAAAATAATCAGAAATACAAACATAGCTCGGGAAGATTATGTAATTGTAGCAACCCGCGGACATCAATATGATTATAGATTAATGCAATGGCTACTGCCGATTGAACTTAATTATTTAGGCTTGATGAGTAGTAAGAAGAAATGGCAATTACTATCGGACGCACTTATTAATGATGGCTTTAGTCAACAATTGATTGATACCGTACATTCACCAATCGGACTTGATATTGGTAGTGAGACGGTACCCGAAATAGCAATAAGCATTATTGCAGAAATAATTAACCATTATCAAAATAAATCTACTTAAAATATATCGTTATCAAAAATATGACACATTTGTTGTTAAAAAACGGCCAAATAGTTCATCCTGATGGACAAAAAAAGGAAGATATCCTAATCAAAGATGGCAGAATTTCATCAGTGAGAAGAATTAATACGTCAAATAAGAATATCAAAATTATTGATTGTGAAAATAAATTAATTTTTCCAGGAATTATTGATGCGCATACGCATATGGGAATTCCAATTAAAAATGGAACCTCTGCTGATAATTTTAAAACCGGTTCTCGCTCGGCATTAAACGGAGGAGTTACAACGATAATTGATTTTACCGTTTTAAAACAAAATCAATCATTGTTAGATAGTATAAAAGAACGCAGAAAACTTGCCGAGGAATCAATGATTGAGGTTGCTTTGCATTGCAATGTAACCCGTTTTGACGCCGAGATTTTAAAAGAAATACCGAAAATTATTAGAATGGGAATAACGAGTTTCAAAGTTTTTACAACTTATCGTGAAGCTGGTATGATGCTGAATCATAAAGAGATAGAAGAAATTGCTAAAATAATTTATGATAATGATGGGCTTTTAATGGTCCATGCCGAAGACAATGAAGTAATTGAGAATGCATCGTTCCCGTTAATTGCAGAAAAATTAACACATCCCAAATATCATGCGATTGCCAGACCGGCTAAAGCGGAAAAAATTGCCATTGAAAAAATCGCCAAAATCAGCGAAAGAACTGGCTGTAAAATTTATATAGTTCATCTAAATAGCGGCGCTGGATTGCAAATTGCCCAGAAATGCGATAATATTTTGATCGAAACTTGCCCGCAATATTTACTATTGAATGATTCAGTTTACAATCGTGCCGATGGACAAATGTTTGTTACAAGTCCACCACTGCGAAAACCAATAGATTGTGAAAAATTGTGGGAAGGTGTAATTAACGGAGCAGTAGATGTAATTGCAACCGATCACTGTCCATTTATGCTGAAAGATCGTCCACCGGGATTGCTTTTTCAAAACATTCCCAATGGAATTGGCGGTGTAGAAACACTCTTTCCAGTTATGCTTAATCAATTTATAGAACGTGGAATTAATCTCAGTAGATTGGTGGAATTAGTTAGTACGAATCCAGCGAAGATATTTAATTTATATCCAAAGAAAGGAAATATTAGTGCCGGCGCCGATGCGGATTTGGTAATTGTAAATCTTAACAATATTAGCAACGATTGGGCGGATAAATTGGTTTCAATCACCGATTGGAATGCATTTACTGAATTTCCGGCAATTTTTCCGGAAAAAGTAATTATCGGAGGGAAAATAGTTGATTAACTATTTATATTTTGCTAAAGTAATTACCGAAAATGTTAGAGCAATAAAAATAAAAACGATGCTCGCTTTAACAGCAGTCCATTCACTAGTTAAATCGGGCTCTGTCCCAATTAATATATCATGTAATGCTAAGACAGATAATGCAAGCATTAGTAACGCAACAATATTAAGGCCAATACATACAGTAATTAAAAGAGTCTTATATTTATTCATTTGATGGTTACCCATAAAACTTTAACAAAATTTCGAATTTTTATAAATGTAATATGATTAAAATAACAAATAACATCTATATATCAGAAAATGAATTAAAGGAAGAATTTGTGCGAGCATCTGGTCCGGGAGGACAGAATGTCAATAAGGTTGCAACCGCAGTACAATTAAGATTTAATGTTTTGCAATCGCCTAATTTACCTGACTCTGTTAAGGTTAAATTAATCAAATTTGCCGGTCGCAGAATGACGGACAACGGTGTTTTAATAATTGATTCCAGGCGATATCGTTCGCAAAATCGAAATCGGGAAGAGGCGCTAAAACGACTAATAGGAATAATTAAAAAAGCAGCCGAAAAACCAATAAAACGAATAGCCACTAAACCATCGAAAGTTTCAACTGAAACGCGTATAAAAAGTAAAAAACATCGCAGTGCTGTTAAAGCATTACGAAAAAGAGTAAAATTGGATGAATAATATGCTTTTGTATCTTTCAAAAGAGTAGAATAAAAATAGTTGAATTTAATGCTAGATATTTAGTAAATTTAAGTTCGTACAAAATTTGCTTTTACACGAAAAGAAAAAATTATTGTTAGTTTTGGAGGAATTAATTTGGCAAAAACGACAAAAATAACCTCAGGTTCCAATCGCAGTATTAGCTTATATCTTTCAGAAATCGGTAAATATGAACCATTGCCACCCGAGCGCGAAGTAGAATTGGCAATTCGGATTCAAAAAGATGATGATGCAGCTATGCAAGAATTAATTGAATGCAATCTGCGCTTTGTAGTTTCTGTTGCAAAAAAATATCAAGGTAATGGATTATCGTTAGCGGATCTGATTAATGAAGGTAATCTTGGGTTGATTAAAGCCGCACGACGATTTGACCATTCTCGAGGTTTCAAGTTTATTTCCTATGCAGTTTGGTGGATTCGCCAGTCTATTTTACAAGCGCTTGCTGAACAAGCAAGAATGATTCGACTGCCTTTAAATCGTGTCGGTACAATTACCAAGATAACGCGTGTTGCTGAAAAATTGGAAGCGGAAATTGAGCGTCAACCTAAAGCTAATGAAATTAGTCATCAATTGGAAATGACTCCTGATGATGTATTACATGCAATGCAATATTCACGTCGACATAGTTCCTTAGACACACCTTTTCAAGATGGTGAAGATAATTCACTAATGGATGTTCTTGAAGATAAGGCCGGCGATCATCCTGACGATGTTTTGATGCGTGATTCCATGAAAGAAGACATGATGATTTCCTTAAAGACTTTGCCCAAGCGCGAAAAAGCAGTAATTGAAATGTATTATGGAATTAATCGTGAAAGTGCTTTAACACTTAACGAAATTGGTGAAGTTTTTGATCTAACACGCGAGCGTGTAAGGCAAATAAAAGCCAAGGGAATACAACGGTTGGGGCATAAAGCACGCAGTAAAATGCTGCGAAAATATCTTGGTTAAGTGTTGCTAGATTAAATTAGATTATATTTCTATTGCAAAACTACTTATTCCTACCTGATAAATAAATTAATGCCCCACTAACAATAAAGAATAAAAAACCACCTAAGACTTTAATCTCATATAGTAAAATATTATTGATACTCGAATCAGGAAATATTGACATAACCATGGCTAAAATGGTTGTAAATAAACCCGAAATTCCCACAATTAAAGCCATTCGGTTGCTTCGTGGGATTGTTATTATGTTATTGTCAGTAACAATACTTCGTTTGCGTAAAATTAGATACGCAGCAAACATATAGGCGTACGGAACAAAATAAACTAATAAAGTTGTGTCTAACAAGATTAGGTAGGCTTCACGAACAGTTGTACCAATAAAACTCATCAAGATAAATACAGTTGCGATAGCGCCTTGCACAATTATTGCGACATATGGTGAACCAAATCTTGGATGTACTTTTCCAAATCCATTCGGTAAATATTTATCGACTCCAGCTACAAAGGGCATCCGCGCCGCGCCAGTAAACCAGGCCATCAATCCACCAATTCCGCCTAACATGATTAATAAAGCAAGAATTTGGCTTGTCCAACCCAAACCGAGTTTAGTACCGATCGCAGCAATACCTTGTAAAAATCCGCTAATTATATTGATTTCAGAAGCCGGTAGAGCAATTAATACAGAAAAAGTACCCAATAAATAAACTGATGCAATTATGATTCCAGAGTAAACCGTAGCTTTTGGTATGACTTCGCGTGGTTTTTTGATTTCCTCAGCCAATACTGCTGCTAATTCTAAGCCCGTAAATCCAAAACAAATTGATGCCCAAAATGATAATTTATCAAAAGTAAAAATGTCGATGAAAAAACTATTAAGGGGCATAGGATTTGCAATACCAAATTTTACTACTGCAATTATACCAAAAATTATTAATAGAGTACCGGAAACCCATGAACCTATACCGCCGATATTATTCACCCACCGGCCCAATTTTAATCCAGTAATGTTGAAAATCATTACAGTCCACAAGGCAAGTAGGGAAAAGAGTAAAACATATGTTTTATTTTCGCCAAGTGCTTGGTACCCATCTCCGAGCACAAACACGGAAATACCAGCGATATAAACTAATAAATTTGGAAAATATATTAAATTATTTGTCCAATAGCACCAACCGGATAGAAACCCGTGGAAATCACCAAATGCTTGTTTAGTCCAAAGATAAATTCCACCTTCGCCCGGCAATCGTGTGGTTAATTCAATTACCGCAAATGCTTGTGGCAGGAAAAATAAAATTAGCGCTGCCAACCACAATATAATCGATGTATTTCCGCCGGTTGCCGCAAGTGAAATCCAGCGCAATCCAATAATTGCAGTTACATTGAATAGTACAATATCCCATAGTTTTAATGATTTGGCAAGTTTCACGGATTCAATTTAATTATTTTCAGTTCTCATAAAGTTTAGATTAATCAAGTTTCATTTTAATATAAATTACGGGTAAATTTTAGTTAGTTTATATTAAATATCTAATTGGAGATAAGCAATGCCTTATAAAAATATAGCTGTAGCCTTAGCGGGGAAAGAAGATGAAATTCAAATGATCGATGAAGCAGTCCGCCTTGCGATAACACTACAAGCCAAATTAACCGTAATTCATGTAAATGAGCCTCGTGCTGGTGAAATTTCGATGATGATGGATAGTCCGAAAAAATTTGTTAAATCTGATTTTGTAGAAATGTTTGAGGATGCCGGTCATGAAGAAATTGCTAAAAAAATTAAAGTAAAAATTACGGCTAACAAGTCAATTAGTAATGGATTGGCAAAATTAGCGCTTGGTTGCGATTTATTAATTATTGGGCATAGTCCTCTTGGAAAATTAAGGGAAGTATTGACCGATTCTATTGATGAAATAATTATGAATAATGTGCATTGTCCGGTTCTGATAATTCATAAATAGGATTATTTTTTTTAATATAAAATATTATTAACAATAATCAGGAATATTTGTTCTACCGGATGAAGCGAGTAATGCCTTAGTTATATGATTTACAACACTCTCAAGCAATTCCAAATATTCATTGCGTTTTGTTTTTTTCTTTAATTCGTTTAATTTTTCTAAAATACTTTTTTCACAAAACATATCAAATTTCCACAAAATTAAATGAACCAATTCATGGACCAATACATATTCTTCATCTTTAAAAGGATGGTTAGTTAATTGTATTACGGCGTTTTTCTCGCCCAAATTGATTTTAATGTCTCCACTTTGCTGATAATCTTTTCTCGTAAATTCGACGATGTCAATGGACAAAATCCAGTCATCAAGTTGCAGTCTACTTTGCCAAATAGATAACAATTTATTTAATTGCAACAAATTTAAACCTTCTTTTTTCACTAAAATATTTCTCCTTTCAATTGATTTCGTCCATTTTTCATTTTGGGTAAATAAATTCTAATTTAGTTCTTCAAATTCGCCGATTAATTTATTTTTTCTTACATTGTTCCACTTAAAGTATTTACCATTCATAGCAATGTAAACTCCGGCCGGTAAGGTTTGAGAAAATGCAATTGCACTACCCAAATTAAACATACCATCTGAGCTGCCAAAAGTGTATGGAACCATTGCTCCGGTTAAAATTATAGTTTTATTCTTCACGTTTTTTGCGATTGCTGCAGCAGTTTCGACAATTGTATCGGTTCCATGTGTAATTACGATCATTTTTTCTTCTGCATTGGCACAGTTTTCCGCAATGATTTTCCGATCGGATTCACTCATATCATTACTGTCAATCATCATTAATTGTTGGATATTAATTTTTTTCCGCAGCCGTCCAAGTTGGAGCATTTTTTGAACGTGTGTCTGCTTAAAATATAATTCACCACTGAGTTCATTATATTCTTTGTCAAAAGTTCCGCCGGTAGTAATTATACGAATTGTATTTTTCAAAATTAATCGATAGAAGAGCCTTAACAGACAGCTATTTTTTATATTTCAATTATTGATTACTATTATTTCTTGCTTTAGCCATTTCATTTCGTTTCTCGATGACTCGTTTGGCAAGAGTATGCAAATTTTCTGACATTAGCATTTCACAAATATCTTCGCGGATTACTTTCCATTTATCATGAAAAGGGCACGGTGCCAAATTGGAACATTCATTAATTCCAATAACGCATTGGTCATGCTCCGGTGGTGCTCCATCTATAGCATATACAATTTGATGCATATAAATTTCTTTGGCAGGTCGTGCCAATTTTACTCCTCCATTGCATCCGCGGATGGCATCTAAAAGACGATATTTCACAAGTGTTTGGGCAATTTTAGCTAAAAACTGCCGCGGGATTTCATAAGCCTCGGCAATCTCGCTAATCATTGTAGGTTGGTCGGTGTTTTTTTCTGCCAAATAGATTAAAGCTTGCGTCGCATACTCGGCTGATTTTGTATATAACATGTCGCCTCCCTTTTGTCAAATATAAAAATTGGATTAATAAATTTATATCATTTTTAAGATAATAACATCTTGAAATGTACTAAAAATATTGGTAGTATCAATTTATAATTGTTAGGAAATCAATGAAAGAAGGAACAAAGAATTGCATATGGCTGACTGTTGATTCACCCGAACTTGAAAGGATTGTAAATCAGTTAGGTGACGAATATAGTTTACCTAAATTTCAGCCGCATTGTACTTTACTTGGTAGGAAAAATATTTCGGTTGAGCGCTTGAAATCAGCGATTATTCATTTAAGCAATGTTATAAATTTAAAAGAGCTCACTTTTGACAAAATATCTTTTGGTCAGAGTCGCTGGCAGTCAATTTATATAAATTTTAAAGAGCAGGATGATATCACAGCGTGGCATCAAGAAGTTTGTGCAAAGCTTTTGATTTTACCAAAAATTAATTATCTGCCGCACCTTAGCTTATTTTATGGAATATTACCAATTTCGCAAAAACAAAAAATTATTGGTGATTTGATTTTTCCACAGAAATATAAAATTAAGTCATTGCAAATTACCGATTGTTCAGGAAAAGTTGAATCTTGGAAATCTGTTTACGAGAGCAAAATTAATTTGTAATAATAATAAAACTGATTTCCAAATTGATGTAATTTCTAATTAATTTCAAATTATGAACACCAAAATAAAAACTTCTATTGTCTTGATTGATGTACAAGGTAAACTGGCTGAAATAATGTTTAACAGCTCTGAATTGCTCCATAATTTAGAGAAATTGGTCAAAGGTGCAAAGCTTTTAGAAATACCAATAATTTGGACGGAGCAATTACCAAATAAGCTCGGTAATACCACGCCACGTATTTCAAAATTATTAAGTACGCAAAAACCAATAATAAAAAGTGAATTTAGTTGTTATAGAAATGCCTCATTTTTTGATTTCATAACTCGTAAAAAATTTAATAATTTTCTTCTATGCGGAATAGAAACGCATATCTGTGTTTATCAAACTGCTAAAGATTTATTAAAACAGGAGCACAATGTTGAAATAATTGCCGATGCTACATCATCCCGGACGGAACAGAATAAAAAAATTGGCATTGAAAAAATGACTTCTTTGGGAGCTCAAATGACAAGCGTAGAAATGTTTTTATTTGAAAAACAGGAAATTGCACTTGGATCTAAATTTAAGGATTTAATTGAAATTATTAAATAATTCCGCCAAATTTTGGATAATAATTGTAGGATTGCTTTCGGTATTATTATCTCAATTAATCGCCGATGAACCCGGCGATTCATTAGTTTGGAAAGGTATTTACGCCTTTTATAATAATGAAACGGAACAAGCGGTAGAGATACTTACTGAAGCACGCCAGAAATATCCGTTAAACGCCGCAGTTCATTTTACTTGGGCTACTTCACGTTGGTTACACAGCCAAGCTAATAATTCGATTGAAATGAGTCATAAAGTATTAAATAGAGATTTAGATACAGTTATTCCCATTTACAAATCGCTGGTTGAGAAAGATTCGGATAAGCCATTATATAAATTATATCTCGGCTCGGCCGAAGGATTAAAAGCGCGGATATTTCTTGGCAATAAACGCTGGTTTAAAGCTTTAATTCCAGCTTATAAAGGATTTAAAATTACTAAAAACGTGGCAGATAATTATCCCGAAATTAAGGATGCTCAACTACCTTTGGGATTGGTTGAATATTATGTTTCCTTAAGAAGTACATTATTGAAATGGGCAGCTACATTATTTGGATTAAAAACTTCCAAAGAGGAGGGACTTGCTAAAATAGAGATTGCTGCACGTGAAGGAAATTTTGCCTGGATTGAAGCCCGCCATTTACTGGCTTTTATTTACCTTTGGGAAGCGCCGAATTTTAATCGTGCACTTGAGCATTCTAAAATTCTTGCCAATGAATTTCCCAAAAATCTGTATTTTCAAATTTTGTATATCGAAAGTTTATTAAAAACCGGTAAAACCGATAATGTTTTGGTGATGTTAAAAAAACTTGATGATGAATTGATTAATCTGACTTCCATCCAAATTTCTCATTTTCAAAGTTATTTGGATTATGAATGGAGCTTGTATTGGTTCTTGAAAGATGATATAGAAAAGTCATTAAAATATTTGGAACGAGGTGTTGTTAATTATCAAGCAGAATTGGATATTTTTCTTGGAAATTCTTATTTATTGCAAGGAAATATCTACGATCTATTAAACAAACGTTCGAAAGCAAAAATATCATATAAAAATTGCATCGAACTTGATAACAACAGCGAAGCTGTGAATTTAGCAAAAGTATATCTTAAAGTACCTTTCCAAAAATAGATGGAAAAAATATTATCATATTGTAATAATCGAATGTATTATTCACGACTGAAAACTCGTGAAGTTCAAGTTGGAAATATTACGATCGGTGGGATGAATCCTATTCGTGTACAATCCATGACTACCACCAACACACTGGATACAAATGCCACAGTTGCCGAAGCGATGCGTATTATTGATGCGGGAGGAGAGCTAGTCAGAATTACAACGCCTAGTATTAAAGAAGCGCAAAATTTGCAAAACATTAAAGATGAATTGCATAAGAATGGCTACCGTGTTCCGCTAATTGCCGACATTCATTTTACACCAAATGCAGCTGAGGTAGCAGCTCAAATTGTTGAAAAAGTTAGAATTAATCCTGGTAATTATACTGATCGAAAAATTTTTAAAGTTGCCGAATATTCTGATAAAGCTTATCAAGAAGAAGTAGAAAAAATCCGCAATCGGTTTCTGCCGTTGATTAAAATTTGCAAACGCTATAAAACAGCCATTCGCATTGGTGTAAATCATGGTTCCTTATCGGATAGAATTATGAGTCGCTATGGCGATACGCCACTTGGCATGGTTGAATCAGGCTTGGAATTTGTACAAATTTGCGAAGAAGAAAAATTCTACAATATTATTTTATCAATGAAATCAAGCAATCCGTTAGTGATGGTGCATGCCAATCGTTTATTGGCGGCAAGAATGCTTGAATTTGGCACATTATATCCGATACATCTTGGCGTTACCGAAGCCGGTGAGGGAGAGGACGGTCGCATAAAATCAACTGTTGGTATAGGAACTTTACTTGAGGACGGAATTGGCGATACAATCCGTGTGTCACTAACCGAGAAACCGGAAAATGAAATTCCTGTTGCTCAAACTATCGTCAAAAGATATATTAATAAAACTACCAATAAGCCTTTAAATAATAATGATTTACATATAGTCAATCCTTTTGAGTTTAACCGTCGAAACAGCATTCCTGTAGAAAATTTTGGTGGTGAAAATCCGCCGAGAATTATTATAGATTCGAGTCGGCTGACAAATATTAAATCAAATGATTTGTCACCGGTCGGCTATGACTTATTGCAAAATAAATGGCAATTATCAGATCAAGGCACTGACTACATTTTTGTTGGCAACCGATCACTTAATTTTTCTTTACCGGACGAAATTGGTATTATCCAAAATGCCGAAATCTGGCAACCAAAGCCCCAATATTTTCCAATATTTGATTTGGATGAATATTTTGAATCTACTCAAAAATCTGAAGAATTAAATTTTGTTAATATCAAATCATCAAAAATTGATGCAGAATTATTCCGTAAAATAAATCGAGAAAAATCTATTGTATTAGTTTTAACATCGACAATTGATGACAATTTACATAAATATCGCAAATTTATTTTTGAATTAATCAATCAGAAGATTACAACTCCAATTATAATTAAAAATGATTACAGCAAATTTGATAATAATTATTTGTTGATAAATAGCTCAATAGATATGGGTGCACTATTATTAGATGGATTGATTGATGGAATGTGGTTAGAAAGCAATCAATCACCAAATATTATTAATCAAACATCGTTTGGTATTTTGCAAGCTACGCGCGCTCGAATCACGAAAACTGAATATATTTCCTGCCCGTCTTGCGGACGAACGCAATTCGATTTGCCGGAGGTTACAGCTCAAATCCATAGCAAAACTGAGCATCTAAAAGGAATAAAAATCGGAATAATGGGTTGCATCGTTAATGGTCCCGGCGAGATGGCCGATGCCGATTACGGCTACGTTGGTACAGGAAATGGTACGATTGCACTTTATAAAGGACAAGAAGTAATTCGCAAAAATATTCCTTCGGAAAAGGCAGTTGAAGAGTTAATTGATTTAATTAAAGAGCATGGTGACTGGGTGGAAAGAAGTGCAGGGAAATAGGTGAGTATATGGAAAATATTGCTACAATGGCATTTATCCTGACAAATTTTTTATTTGCACAGGAGGTAAATAACGATTTAAAGGAAATTAATATTTCGGAAAGAAAATCGGAAATATCATCGACCATAGATTTAGAACGATTCAAAAAGTTTTATGTACCAATAAAAGCAACTGCTTTGAATTATTATAATTCTGATAGTATTAAAGCAATTAGCGAAAAACCACCATTGAGTGCTTTGAGAATTGGTGGGGAAATATTTGTTGGGAATATTGTAGGCCTAATATTGCCATATTTATTGTTACGTTCCATTAATTTTGATAGTGATTCCAGATTAATTGGTGTACCAGTAGCATATGCGATTGGTGGTTACATAGTTGGATTCCCTTTTGGTGTATATTTAACAGGTAATATTGGTAATCAAGAAGGCTCTTACTTAGCTGCATTGGGAGGTAGCTTTCTGGGCGCGATTGTGGGTGCAGGTGTGAATAGTATGTTACAAGACAGTACGCAAGGTAGGGTGCTTTTGATTGCAATACAACAACTATTATCAACAATTGCATTTAATACCACATAGGAAATATGATTTAGATTATCAAAATACAGGTTTAACAAGCGTAAATTTAGTCAGTAAATCAGCAAAGTTGGGACAGCCAAATATTTACTTATCAGAATTCCGACAATTTGACATAATTTCAATTAACATGGAGTTAATAAATATTTATTTTTAAATTGACAAAATGAAATATATAAAAAAAATCCTTATTATCTTGGCAATTTGTGTGTTAATTGCTGAAGGCTGTACTCATAATTATCATAGTTCTAAGTATAAGGGTAAAACGCTCAAGAAATACAGAAGCTATAAAGAACATAAGGGGCCAAAATACTCTAAACAACTGGGTGATATGATCCTTAAAAATGAGTTGAAAATGCATAAAAATATGGATGTGCGGAAACTGATTGGCCCTACACCTTCTAGAACGTCAACTGGCAGAAAACGTGGTTTATCTAGTATAAAATATCGACAATATTATAAAAACATCCCTATCGAATCTTATGGAATAACTGCCACAATAATGCAAAATAAATTATTAAGTTATAGCTCAACTTTAGTTGATTCGTTAGAAATGGACGTGACCCCAGCCTTAACTGAGGAACAAGCTCTGAATCGCGCTCTGGAGCAGATCGGAGCCGAGGAATATAGTTGGGAAAAGAAGTCTAAAACAATGGAGCGGCCTGCACCTGAAGGAGCAAAATGTGGATCGGCTAAATGTGGAGCCGATGGAGGGCCTTTAGCAAAAGTACCAAAAGGAAAATTGCTTATTGCCGATTATACCAGCAATGATTATATCGATAAAGACTATGTCTTAATATATCGGTTTGACATACGCACATATAAACCATTTAGTGCATATAGATATGACATAGATGCCAATACTGGAGAGATTATAGGTAAAAACCCGAATAACCCACCACCACACCCACGTTACAGAAGAAAGTAATATAAAGTAGTGAACTATGTTTAAATTCAACGAAACTACAAAACCTTATGAATAGTCGTGTACTCAGTAGCTCAATTCTTGGAATTGATGCCTATACCGTTGAAGTTGAAGCGCATTTAACACGCACCAAATTACCGCGCTACGTAACCGTTGGACTGCCGGACAGCGCCGTTAAAGAAAGCCGTGAGCGCGTAACGGCTGCCATAACAAACAGTGGATTTAAATTTCCGAATGCACATATCACAATAAATCTTGCCCCTGCTGACATCCGCAAGGAAGGCTCAGCATTTGATTTGCCGATTGCCGTTGGAATATTGGCTGCCATCGGTGAAGTGAAACCCGATTATTTGGATAAATTAATTTTACTCGGGGAGCTTGCTTTAGATGGTTCATTGCGACCAGTGAAAGGCGTATTGCCAATCTCTATTTGCGCTAAACACGATGGCGTCGGTGGAATCATCTTACCAATCGATAACGCGAAAGAGGCTAGTGTTGTAGACGGAATAAAAATAGCGGGTGTAAGCAATTTAACAGATGTTGTGGAAGTTTTAAATGGCAATATACAAGTTAAAGCGGAAAAATTGGACCGCGCCAATTATTTCAAACAGCAACGCCAATATGCAATTGATTTTGAAGACGTTAAAGGTCAAGAACAAGTGAAACGTGCGTTGGAAGTCGCTGCTGCGGGAGGGCACAACGTCATCATGATCGGTCCGCCCGGTTCGGGTAAAACTATGCTCGCCAAACGTTTTCCAACTATTTTGCCTGATTTAGTATTGGATGAAGCGTTAGAAATTACTAAAATCCATTCCGTGGCCGGAATTTTGCCAGAAGGAGTTGGTTTAATTGCCACAAGACCATTTAGATCACCTCATCATACTATTAGCGATGCAGGATTAATTGGTGGTGGGACAATCCCAAAACCCGGGGAAATTAGTTTGGCTCATAATGGTGTACTTTTTTTAGATGAATTCCCGGAATTCAAGAAAAATGTATTAGAAGTCATGCGACAACCATTAGAAGATGGAGTAGTGACAATATCACGGGCGGCTGTTTCTTTATCTTATCCCAGTCGGACTATTTTATTAGCTAGTTGTAATCCATGTCAATGTGGGTTCCTGACTGACAAAAATAATAATTGCAGCTGTAGTCCACAAATGGTTCAGCGCTATATGAGCCGCATATCTGGACCACTTTTAGATAGAATTGATTTACATATTGAAGTACCAGCTGTTCCATTTTCAGAATTATCAGAGAAACCGCTTGGTGAAAAATCTGCAGTGATTCGACGTCGTTGCCAAGCAGCGCGTGAAATACAATTAAACCGATTCAAAAGTGTAGACAATATGTTCAGCAATGCGCACATGCAATCAAACGAATTGCGTGAATTTTGCCAATTGTATAAGCAATCATCGAAACTGATTAAGGTTGCCATGGAAAAACTTGGACTATCTGCTCGTGCTTACGATCGTATTCTGAAAGTTTCACGTACAATCGCTGACCTTGCAGGGCAAAAAGAGATTAATTCTGAATACATTGCAGAAGCAATCCAATACCGTAGTTTGGATCGGCAATTGTGGTTGGGCTAATTACTTAATTTTTTACATTATTATAGGAGAATATAGATGATATTATTTTCACTGTGGAGTTTTATAATTATAATATCTTTTATTGGGTATGGCACTCTATTAGACAAACTATTTATTTCATCTAAAATTTGCCAAACAGGAATATGGTTGCGTTCTGGTTTAGGTCTGGCATTTATGACAATCCTAGGTGGTATCTTAAATTTATTAAGGATTATCACACCGGCAACACTAATCAGTATACTAATTATAGGCTGTGTGTATTACATTATTTATTTGTGTAAGAATCGTAAAGAATTATGGATTCTGAATGCTGGCAAACTGAAGTACTTAAAGCGTCCACTATATTTATTACCGACATTGGTAGTAATGATATTTCTTGCCATGAAATATATTGCTAGTATTTATAGTATAAATTTTAATTGGCATGATGATTTCAATGGATATATAGTGTTTCCAATTAAAATGCTACAAACTGGATATTTGGGTGATGATCCATTTAGTTATACGAGACTACTATCGTTATCAGGAATGTCATTTTTAAATACTCTAGTTTTAGCTGTGGGTAATTTCCAAAACCTAAAATTGATGGATAGTGGTATTGGATATATATTAGTGAGTGGATTAATTATTAACTTTAAAAGATTTTATAAAATTTCATATTTATGGTTATTATTTATAATAATGTTATTTTTAATTGTAGTTCCGTCACCACGTAATGTATCAAGTATGCTTACAGGTACTGTTTTGTTCATAACTTTATTTCAATTAATGATATTTATTGAGAAAAATAATTATACATTTAGGTATGGTACCGCAATTATAATTGGATTAGTTCTAGCAGGTTTTGCAAGTTTGAAGTCTTCGCACATTGTTCCATCGACATTAATTTGCATAATTATATTTCTTATAATAATATTTTGTAAATCAGAAAAGAATGTTAAACAAGTAGCAATTTTATCTACAATTCCCCTAATTACATTTATATTGGTTTTTCCATGGATGCTATCTAATTTGAGTTCAAATGGTACAATGCTATTTCCAATTCTTGGTAAAGGCTATCATGCATCAAATTATGGTTTATGGGACAATTCATACCAAATTTTTTCTATTCGTGGTCTTATAAATTGGTTGCCTAGCGTCATTTTATATACAGCTATTTTAGTGATTACAATACTATTTATTATAATTCTATTGTCGAATATTAAATCTCCCATTTCATTTAAATTCCTATGGTTTCCGTGTATTTTATATTTAGTATTAATAAGTACAATAATGATCATTATTGTACTAACAGGTGGCATTGGTTGGACTAGATATAGCTGGCCATATGCATTAAGTGTATTTATATTTTTTCTTGTTTCAGTTTTAAGCACAAGAAGTATGATTATAAGCTATTATAAATTGATTCCTCAAATAGTTATAATTGTTGGTTTTATTTGTTTATTAGTAGTCAAGAAGGATATATGGATGGAATCTTTGAACGGTACGGTTTCTTCAATAAATAGTTTTAAGAATAAATCTAATGTTGAAGTTTTTGATAGTGGAATATATTACGGCAAAATAGACCAGCTGGAAAAAAATAGATATGTTAAAATGCAAAATAGTGTGCCAGAAAACGAAACAATATTGACACGTTTAAACTATCCATTTTTGTTAGATTTTAATCGAAATCAGATATACGTAGCCGACTTTCCGGGTGGATCCAGTATTCCTGATGGAATGCCATTATTTAAAGGAAGTATAAAATTAGTCAATTATTTTATTAACAATGGTATTCGTTATATAGCATATTCATATAAATCTGAAGCAAACTACAAGTACGATGATTTAAAAAGACGATTGAATAATAGAAATTTCATAGCTAATGAAGCTAAATTAGCATTTGAATTCCAAAGAAATCTTAGTGAATTAGGATTGCAATATAAGAGAATTTATGATGATGGTGGAATGTTCGTTATTGACTTAAAACAGCCTATTTAACTAAATATCAGTTTATTTAGTCTATTAATAATTTGAATTAAATTATATGGTCGGTTGTGTATCATAAAGTTATCAGATTGTTAAAATATGTAAAATTTAAATAACATACTTTTATAATGAATGTGGAGGAATAAAATGAAAAAAGGACTAACACTTATCGTAATTTTGGTCGCTCTCGTGTCCTTGGTAATGTGGGGCGTGGGTGTATATAATAAATTAGTCAACATGGATGAAGGTGTTGCTAACGCTTGGGCAAAAGTTGAAAGCGCCTATCAACGCCGGGCTGATTTAATACCTAACCTTGTAAATACTGTTAAAGGTTACGCTGCGCACGAGCAAGAGACCTTTACCGCTGTAACCGATGCACGCTCCAAGGCCAGCCAAGTACAGATTGACCCAACAAACATCACACCGGAGCAATTTGCAGCTTTTCAAACTGCTCAAGATGGAATCAGTTCTGCATTATCGCGATTATTGGTAACCGTTGAACGCTATCCCGACTTGAAAGCAAATCAAAATTTTCTTGAATTACAAAGTCAGTTGGAGGGTACTGAAAATCGTATAAAAGTAGAACGGGACCGCTTCAACGATGTAGTCAAGGAATTTAACGTGTTTGTACGTCGGATACCGAATAAAATTGTAGCAGCAATTACCGGTTTTGCGGAGAAAAAATTCTTTGAATCTGCACCCGGTTCAGAAGAAGTACCGACTGTAGAATTCTAAATGACAACAGCTGAAAGCTTCTTTTCTACGAAGGAAGAGCAGCAAATTATATCGGCTATTAAAAGAGCCGAGAAAAATACTTCCGGTGAAATCCGTGTACATATAGATGAAACACCTGGCACCGATGCTTTAGCCGATGCCCAAAAAGTGTTTTATGCACTAAAAATGGAAAAGACCAAAGATAGAAACGGGGTGTTGTTTTATCTCTCAATCCAGGATAAACAATTAGCAATTTGTGGTGATACCGGAATAGATGAGAATACTCCCAATGATTTTTGGGAAAAAATCAAAGAGACGGTACTCAAGGAATTCCAAAAAGGTCATTTTGCAAAGGGATTAATTGCTGGAATTAAAATTACCGGTGAAGCTCTAAAAGAATATTTTCCGATAGAAAAAGATGATATTGATGAATTGCCAAACGAACTTTCCTTTGGAAAAAAAGACTAATGGGCAAACTAAGATTTAGTATTTTTATTAGTTTGCTCATTGTCGGTGTGAATTTTGCACAGGAAATTTCGGCAAAACCAACTTTTATTCATCCGGTCATTGATAGTACCAATACTTTGTCAGAAGCGGAATACAATCAACTCTATGAAAAATTAAAAGATTATAGAGATACAACTTCGACCGAAATTTTTGTGATGATTGCCAATAGTGCCTATGGTAATAATATCAACTTGTATGCTGCTGAATTGGGACATAAATGGCAAATCGGGCAGGCTGATAAAGACAATGGAATTGTGATATTTGTTGCCAAAGAAGATCGCGAAGTTGCGATTCAAATCGGCTACGGAATTGAGCATTTATTGACTGACGCACTTGCTAATAGAATAATTGAAAATATGATGATTCCCGAATTTCGTAAAGGCGATTATTTCTCTGGTATTGATAAAGCAACTTCTGCCATAATGTCACTATTAAGTGGAGAATACCAAACTGAGCAAGAAAGTGGCGGTAGTTTTCCATTTTGGTTGATCTTGTTGATATTTATTATTGTCATTATTATAATTTCAACAATGAAAAATAATCGCGGTGGAGGAATAACTACCGGTGGGCGTGGTGACAGTGATTTGTTGCGTGAAATATTTCGAGGGATTGTGTTTAGCAATCAAGGAAAAGGAAAATTTGGTAGCGGCGGTTCGTTTGGTGGACGTAGTTCAGGAGGATTCGGTGGCTTTGGCGGTTTCGGCGGTGGCGGAGGTTTTGGTGGTGGTGGCGCCAGTGGAAGTTGGTAGATATAAATTTATTATAAATAATTGAAACTGAAAATAATTAACAACAATTAGAAAAAACGCTCTAAATTTGAATATTAAAATCAAAAAATTGAGGACAAAATGATACATAAAATAAAACCACACTTACTCATTAGTGTACTAACAATACTTTTTTCAGTGAACGTTTTAGCTGATGAAGGAATGTGGACAATGGATCAAATTCATAAGTTAGATTTGGAAAAGAAGGGTTTGATGATACCTGTCGATGAGGTCTATAATCCTGATGGACCATCACTTTTTGATGCAATTGTTCGACTCGGTGGTGGAACTTCTGAATTTGTATCGCCTAATGGCTTAATCTTAACTAATCATCATGTCGCCTACGGAGCGGTACAGCGTGCTTCTACACAAGGCACAGATTATTTAACAAATGGATTTTTAGCAAAATCACTTGAGGAAGAAATTCAAGCTGCCGGCACTTCGGCTATGAAAGTTGAAGAAATCCATGATGTAACTGAAAAAGTTTTGCAAGCCGGAGCAAAAATAAAAGATAAAGTGAAACGCCAAAGGGCGATTGATGCCAAAATTCAAGCCATAACCGACGCTATTGAAGAGGGCAAGGAAGACGTGAGCGCAACCGTGGCAAGCATGTACGAGGGACAACAATATTTATTGTATATTTATAAGCGATTTGACGATGTACGAATTGTTTACATGCCGCCATTAGCGATTGGTAATTTTGGCGGAGATATTGACAATTGGATGTGGCCGCGGCATACCGGCGATTTTGCATTTGCCAGAGTTTATGTCTCGCCGGAAGGTGTTGGACGAAAATATCATAAAGATAATGTTCCCTATAAACCCAAAAAGTGGTTAAAAATTTCCACACGTGATTTAGATGAGGGTGATTTCACCATGATTATGGGATTCCCCGGGCGAACCTCACGTTATCGCACATCTCATTCTGTAAAATACAATCGTGAGCTATACTATCCTGATTGGTTAGAGCGAGCTGATGATATAATTCGAATATTAGAAAAGGCCGGAGAAGATTCTCCTCAAGCTGCTATGTCAGTCGCAGGAATGCGCAAAGGAATAGCGAATTATCAGAAAAAATATGGTGGTACGGTCGCCTCCATGGATAAATATAATTTTTTGGAAAATACGTTAAAAAAAGAAAAAGAGTTTGCTAGATTTGTTAAATCCAAGCGCAAATTGAAGAAAAAATATGGCAAAGTTCTTGCAAAAATAGGCGATTTGTACAAAGAGCAAAGAAAATACAAAAAACATGATGATATACTGCAATCATTTGGTTATTATGCAGGAACTTTACCCTTAGTAGCCAAGGCTGCTTATTACGTTGCTAAGGAGCGTGAAAAACCAATTTCAAAACGTGATCCGAACTTTTCCGAAAAAGATGTTGAAAGAAATATCGAAAGATTGCACTACCGCTATATGGGCTTTTACGAACCGGCCCAGAAAGAATTATTAAAATATACCCTTGAAAAAGCTGTCAAACTTCCGGTGAATAATCGTGTAAAAGGGATTGATAAAATTCTTGCGAAAAATAATATGTCGCCAGCCGAATATGTTGATTATGCCTTCGAAAATACTAAGTTAAAAGATGTTGAATATGCCAAATCATTATTGGATTTAAATTCTCTTGAGATGCAACAAATAGATGATCCAATTTTAAACTTGGCGATTGCAATGTATCCTGAGAATGAAATATTAGATAAACGTGGAAAAAAGTTTAATGCTGAAATTACTGATTTGCGAAAAAAATATATGGAAGGACTAATATTAATGAATCCGGATGCGGTTTATCCCGATGCCAATAGTTCGTTTCGATTCACCTACGGTGATGTGGAAGGATATAAACCACGTGATGCAGTACAATATGCACCATTTACATCGCTGGGCGGTGCCATTGACAAAGACACCGGCGAACGACCGTTTGATGTCCCTGATAAATTAAAGGAATTATATGTAGAGCGTGACTATGGTCCTTGGGTAGATCCCGATATTAATGATGTTCCTATTGCGTTTCTCCACACGACAGACATTACCAATGGCAATAGTGGGAGCCCCGTTCTAAACGCTTATGGCGAAATGATTGGTATCGCGTTTGATGGTAATTTGGAAGCCATGCTTTCTGATTGGAAATTTGATCCGGCTATTCAACGCACTATTTCAGTTGATATTCGCTATGTAATGTTTATCACCGAAAAATTTGCCGGCGCTGATTATCTATTAGAAGAGATGGGATTGAAATAAGAATAATATAAAAAATAGCCCCCTCAAAATATTATTCATTTGAATTGAAAAAACCAATGTAAGGGGGCTATTTTTTTCACCTTGTGTAGTTTTAAAAATGAACAAATTAGTATTCTAAACGTAGCATACACTTAATACTCTATTAATTTGGAATTAATTAAATGCGTCTAATAATAATTTTACTAATATTTTTTCAATTTGGTTTTTCTCAACAATTTGAAGAAGCCAAATTAAAATGTTCGCGCGGTAAAACTGCACAAAGGATATTATCCAAATATACGGCATCAACTGCTGCACAAGCCGATTTTGATGCAAATTTCTACGATATTGATTTAAAGATTGATCCAACCCAATACCTGATTTCCGGCACCGTAAGTATTGAAGGAACTGCCGTAGTTAATGACTTTAAAGTTGTGGAACTTGACTTATCTCTCGGGATGGAAATCGAATCTATTAAAGATGATTCTGGCACTGATTTAAATTATACTTACGATTTAAACTTATTATCAATCACTCTAAAAAATGCAATCAATAATGGTGATCGATTTAATATTATTGTACGTTATTATGGCCAACCACAATCGACTGGATTTGGCAGTTTTGGTTTTGACACACATGGCGGACAACCGATGATTTGGAGCTTAAGCGAACCGTATGGCGCACGCGATTGGTGGCCTAGTAAAGATGATCCTTCAGATAAAGCCGATTCAGTTAATATTTCTCTTGAAGTACCTACCGGTTTGATCGCTGCTTCAAATGGCAAATTGGTTAATACTGTCGCAGATGGGGATTGGACAACCTATCACTGGGAAGAACGCTATCCAATTGCGACATATCTTGTTTCAGTAGCGATTCATCCCTATACTGTATTCTATGATTGGTACAAGTATAGTCCAACCGATTCCATGCGCCTTGAATTTTATGTTTTCCCGGATAATTATGATGCTGTTCAGGAAAATTATGGACTGACAAAAGATATGATTTCAGCGATGGCAGATTTATTTGGTGAATATCCGTTTATTAATGAAAAATACGGCCATGCTGAATTTACTTGGGGTGGCGGAATGGAACACCAAACTTTATCGAGTCTTGGAGCTAAAACTAGTATTCCATCAGAAGCATTAATCGCTCATGAGCTAGGCCATCAATGGTGGGGAGATATGTTAACCTGCGCTAATTTTCACCATATTTGGTTAAATGAAGGATTTGCTTCTTATAGTGAAGCATTGTGGTACGAAAAAAAATATGATATTCAAGCAATGCATGAATATATGGAATTGTTGGTATATGAGGGGGCTGGTACAATTTTTGTGGATGATACTACTCGCATTGATAGAATTTTTCATACTGGGTTGTCTTATAATAAAGCGGCATGGGTGTTGCATATGTTGCGCCATGTAGTTGGCGATGAGGATTTTTTCAATGGAATTCAAGAATATGGCGATCGTTATCGGTTTAAATCTGCTGTTACTGAACAATTTCGTGATGTGATGGCAGAAGTTTCAGGTCAAGATTTAGATCATTTTTTTCAACGGTGGATTTATGGAGAATATTTTCCGATTTATCAGGTAATTTACAGTCAAGTAGATAATCAATTGTTAATTAAAGTTAATCAAGTTCAGGATAGTGATATTTTTAAGATGCCTGTAGATATAGTAGCTAATTTTTTTGATGGGTCGTCAGAAAAATACATTATTAAAAATTCGGAACGTGAGCAACTGTTTTCACTTGCAATACCAGAAGGTAAGTCATTAATTGATTTAGAATTCGATCCTGATAATTGGATATTAAAACAAATTTCTGAGATAAGATTAGATACAACAGATAATTGGAATGTCCCAACTAAATTTAAGTTAGACCGAGTATTTCCTAATCCATTTAATGCTGGATTAAAAATTAAATTTACGACTCCTGAAGAAAGTATTGTTAAATTTAATATATTTGATATTACAGGCAAGAATATTTGGTCGCATTCCGATAAATTCTTACCCGGTAGTCAAATTATTACCTGGGATGGACGAGATAAAATTGGAAACAAGTTGGCAAGTGGAACATATTTTATCGAAGCAAGATCTGGTAATATCACTCAGTCACAAAAAATTTCGTTTGTAAAATAAATTGATGGAAAATATTGTATCTGAAATCGGAATTCCGTTAGCCGTGGTGCTTGGTGCCATTATTGTTGGCTGGCTTTTCAAAAAAATCATTCATGGCAAATTGCAAAAATTGGTCAAAAGAACCGCTTTCAAAACCGATGATATTATGTTTGAGGCGGTTGAATCGCAAATAGTAATCTGGCTTGGGCTTGGGGCGTTGTACTACGTTACCAAAACTTCGGCGTTTTTTCATAAGTATTCCGAATCTACGATAAAATTTATAATTTTTGCAGCAACTATATCGGTCGCTTTTGCAATCTCAAAATTTTTTATTGGGCTGATAGATGTATGGTCAGCCAAGCAAAGAAGTTCTTTACCCTCGACAAAGATATTTACAAATTTGATTCGTTCGCTAATTTTAGTAATAGGTATTTTGGTTGCATTAGATTTTATCGGTGTTTCAATAACACCGATGCTCACCGCTCTTGGAATTGGCGGATTAGCCGTTTCTTTGGCATTAAAAGATACGCTCTCAGACGTATTTGCTGGACTGCATATTTTGTTAAGTAAAAAAGTGGAACCGGGCGATTTTATTGAATTAGAATCCGGTCAACAAGGATATATTACGAATATCACTTGGCGAAATAGTTCAATTCTGGAGAGGACTAATAATGTTTTTGTAGTTCCCAACGCTGTTTTGTCAAACGCAATTATTAAGAATTATGATACTGTTGATAAAACTTTTTCAGCTCGAATTACGCTTGGCGTGGCGTATGAAAGTGACCTTGATTTTGTCGAAAAAGTCACCTTGGAAGTTGCCAACGAGGTAATTAAAAAGATGGAAGGGCATGTCCGGGATTTTGCGCCGTTCATTCGCTATCACGATTTTGGCGAATCGAGTATTAATTTTACCGTATTTTTTAAGGTATATGAATATGGTGATCAACATCCGTTATTACACAAATTCATTAAAGAATTATTGATAAGATACAATAAAGAAGAAATAAATATTCCATTCCCCATACGTACTTTGTACCACATGAATTCCTTAAATAATTAGTTCTATTTGACCAAAATCAGATGAATTTATTAATTAAACCATTTTCACTCGATGTGAAAAAATTATATGAAGAGCATTCGCATTTCCATGCTGGCGATGCCGGATTAGATTTATTCATTATCCATGAACAGATTATTAAAGCTGGTGAATCAATCTTAATTCACCTACAAATTGCTTGCGAAAATATTGATGGACAACCATATTTGTTAATGCCGCGTTCAAGCATTGCAAGAACTCCTTTACGTTTATCTAATTCAATTGGATTGATTGATGGTGGATATCGTGGAGAAATTATGGCTTCTGTTGATAATATTAAAAATTTTGATTATAAAATAAAATCGAAACAACGCTTATTTCAATTAGTTGCCATGGATGGCTCGCCAATACATTTTAAATTAGTTGACGAACTTAGTCCTACTTCACGTGGAGGCGGTGGATTTGGTAGTACTGGTAATTAAATATTCTGATTTCTTAGTTATTTTTAAAAGGGTTCGTAATCAATATTTTAATTAATTTCCTTAGAAAATTATCTAAAAATTATTACATTTAACGATTGCCAATATGGCAAATATTGTTAAGTGGCATAGAATTTGTTAAAAGTTTATCAAGTATAATTTATGAAATAACTATTAAATTAATTAAAGGAGATATATAAAAGATGGCTTTAAAACTAAAACCATTGGAAGATCGTGTTGTTGTCGAGCCTAAAAAGGCCGAAGACAAAACCGCGTCAGGCATCATCTTGCCGGATACCGCTCAGGAAAAACCACAAGAAGCCACCATTGTGGCGATTGGACCCGGAAAAGCTAGTGACTCGGGCACTATTGTTAAAATGACTGTAAGTGTTGGAGACACAGTACTTTACGGAAAATATTCTGGTACCGAAGTTACCGTTGATGGAAAAGAATATTTAATAATGCGTGAAAGCGATATCTTAGCGATATTGTAAAGGAGAATTAATAAAATGGCAAAAGAAATTACTTATGATTTAAAAGCACGAAACGGGCTTAAATCTGGTGTTGATAAATTAGCGAGTGCAGTTAAAGTTACTTTAGGTCCAAAGGGACGTAACGTAGTAATTGAGAAAAAATTTGGTGCACCTACAATTACCAAAGATGGTGTTACCGTCGCTAAAGAAATTGAACTTGAAGATAAATTGGAAAATATTGGTGCACAAATGGTTCGTGAAGTTGCTTCCAAGACATCCGATGTAGCCGGTGATGGAACAACAACCGCCACGGTTTTGGCGCAATCCATCATTGCTGAGGGTATCAAAAATGTAACCGCCGGAGCAAATCCGATGTCGATTAAACGAGGTATCGATGCAGCAACAGATCAAATCGTTGATGAATTAAAGAAACAGAAGCAAAATGTTGGTTCAGATTTTGAAAAAGTTTCCCAAGTTGCTACTATTTCGGCTAACCACGATAAAGAAATTGGACAGAAAATTGCGGAAGCGATGGAAAAAGTCGGAAAAGATGGTGTGATTACTGTTGAAGATAGTAAAACGGCAGAAACATATCTTGAATTTGTGGAAGGTATGCAATTTGATCGTGGATATTTATCGCCCTATTTCGTGACCAATTCCGATAATATGGAAGCCGAATTGGATGACCCCTACATTTTGATATACGATAAAAAAATCAGCAATATGAAAGATTTAATGCCGATTTTGGAAAAAGTCGTTCAAACTGGCAAAGCAGTTATGATAATTGCTGAAGACATTGAAGGTGAAGCATTGGCAACGTTAGTTGTAAATAAATTACGCGGAACTTTTAAAGTCCTCGCCGTTAAAGCGCCCGGTTTTGGTGATCGGCGCAAAGCGATGCTCCAAGATATTGCTGTCTTAACCGGCGCAACGGTTATATCAGAAGAACAAGGATATAAATTGGAAAACGCAACTTTAGATTACCTTGGAGCGGCCAAACGTGTCGTCTCTGATAAAGATAATACTACAATTGTTAGCGGTGGCGGTGAATCCGATGGAATTAAAGCGCGCATCAATGAGATAAAAGTTCAAATTGATAAAACTACTTCTGATTATGATCGTGAAAAATTACAGGAACGCCTTGCTAAACTTTCTGGTGGTGTAGCCGTGCTGTATGCCGGTGCTCCAACCGAAGTCGAAATGAAGGAAAAGAAAGCCCGCGTAGAAGATGCATTGCATGCAACCCGAGCTGCTGTTGAAGAGGGCATCATACCCGGCGGTGGAGTGGCTTTATTACGCGCAATAAACGGTTTAGACAAAGTAAAAGTATCTGAAAATCAACAAGTTGGTGTGAACATTATGCGCCGAGCATTGGAAGAACCAATACGTCAAATTGTGGCAAACGCAGGTGCTGAACCTTCAATTGTTGTTAATAAAGTAGCCAAAGGAAAAGGTGATTACGGCTATGATGCACGATTAGATAAATATGTGAATTTGTTTGAATCAGGTATCATTGATCCCACAAAAGTTGCTCGTGTCGCTGTAGAAAATGCTGCATCGATTGCGGGATTACTACTAACCACTGAAGCAGCGGTAACCGAATTACCTGAAAAAGAAACACCACCAATGCCTCCGATGGATCCAGGAATGGGTGGAATGGGCGGAATGATGTAATCGAATAAGCATCAATTTTAAGAAAAACCCTTAACACTTGTTTGATAATTTATGTTAAGGGTTTTTCTTTTTGGTCATTGCTTGACTACTTTTAACATGAAGCGGTAAATTTATAGACTATGGATGTAATACGATTAAAGAATATGGTGTTTTATGGGTATCATGGTGTGAGTGATATCGAGAAAAAACTCGGTGGAAAATTTGAAGTTGACCTGGATTTATACAAAGATTTGAGAATCGCGGGAAAATCAGATAAATTAAAAGACACACTCGACTACGAAAAAATTTATAAAACAGTTTATAACTGCACGAAGCGAAATAAATATTATCTAATTGAAAAATTAGCAGATCGAATTGCTAACTCTATTTTAGCAAAATATCCGGTGGATAAAATAAAAGTTAAAGTACGAAAGCCGCAAGCACCTGTAAAGGGGGTTCTCGATACGGTTGAAGTGGAAATAGTACGGACAGCAAAAGATTGTGAATAGTACATCTATATTTCTTTCACTGGGTTCAAATCTTGGTGACCGAGAAGCAAATTTAGCTGGCGCAATAACAATCCTTGGCGAATATAACGAAAACAACAAATTGAACAGGGCATCGTTTTATAATACAGAACCGGTATTCAATAAAGGTCAGCCGGATTTTATTAATACAGTCGTTAATTTAGATACAATTTTTGATCCATTTGAATTTTTAGATGAAATAAAAAAAATCGAAGAATTACTTGGTCGTCCACGCAAAAGAAAAAAAAATACCGCACGCACGATCGATATAGATATTTTAACATTTGGGGATTCTTTTATCGAAACTGCGGAACTAACCATTCCCCATGTTGGAATCCCATTTCGCCGATTTGTACTTGTTCCCTTCGTTGAATTAGCCCCAAATTACATTATTCATGGATGGAATGTTTCAATAAAGGAGCTCTTAAAAAACTGCAGTGATAAATCAACAGTTACGAAATATTTCACTTATTCCACTTGAAGAAGATGAAAAATTTATATTATATCGCAATTGAAGGGCCGATTGGAGTAGGCAAGACCAGCCTTGCCCAACTTTTAGCTGAAAAATTAAGTGCTCGCACAATACTTGAAAAATTTGAGGAAAATCCTTTTTTGGCAGATTTTTACGATGATCCTGAACGCTATGCCTTTCAAACTCAGTTATATTTCTTGCTTCAAAGATACCAACATCAACAGGAATTGCGCCAAATTGACATGTTCCATAAATTGCTTGTAACTGATTATATGTTTGTAAAAGATCGTCTATTTGCTTCACTAAATTTAAATGATAAAGAGATTGGGTTATATGACACTGTAGCAAATTTATTAGAAAGAAATGTAATAAATCCGGATTTTGTAATTTATCTACAGGCCGATACGAATACTTTGATGAAAAATATATCTAAGCGGAAAAGGCCGTTTGAAAAGAATATATCGCGCGATTACGTCGATGCTTTAAATCAAGTTTACAACGAATATTTTTTCCGCTATAAGGAAACACCTCTATTAATAATAAATACTAATAATATTGATTTCGTAAATAATAAGAAAGATTTAGAAGAAGTGATAAATGTAGTTAGGCAACCGGTTACCGGAACAAAATTTTTCAATCCCGCCACAGGATTTTAACATGCTAAGGTTATTGATTGTCGGAATTTTAACTTATATTGGTTATTCGTTATTTCTCCGATTAAGAGCCCATAAGAGGCAAAAAAATGGCATTGTTCAGAAAAAATCAATTGGTAAATTTTCGAAAATGAAAATTCGTGATGCAGAATTTAAAGATATTGAGGAAAAGGACGCATGACATTCGGCAATATTCGCATCGTTGAAATATAGATGAAAGCAGTAAGAATTCATCAACACGGTAGCAAGGATGTACTGCAAATTGACGATTTAGCAATCCCTAAAATTAGTAAATCCCAATGCCTGGTAAATGTAAAAGCGGCAGCGTTAAATCACCTTGATATTTGGGTTCGCAAGGGATTTCCAGGTATTCCACTTCCACTAATAATGGGCAGTGATGGAGCTGGAATCATAGTTGAAATAGGAGACGAAGTCGAAAATTTTTCAATAGGTGATCGAGTATTGGTTCAGCCATTAACTTACTGCGATAAATGTAAATGGTGTAATCGGAATATGGAAAACTATTGTGATAATTGGGGAATTTTAGGCGAGAATCAAAATGGGTTACAGTGTGAATACATCGCGATAGATACAAAGTATTTGCGAAAAATCCCTGAAAAAATGACCTTTGAACAGTCTGCTGCTTTTCCTCTTGTTGCGGAAACAACTTACACAATGTTAGTAGATAGGGCTAATATCCAAAATAGTGAAACAGTATTTATTTGGGGCGCTTCATCCGGAGTTGGGAGTATGGCTATTCAAATCGCCAAGGCGTACAATTGCAAAGTAATTACTACCGTAGGCGATTCACAAAATAAAAATTTTGCCGAACAACTGGGCGCTGATTTCGTATTAAATTATAAAACAATTAATATTTCAAAAGCAATAAATGACATTACAAATAGCAATGGAGTAGATGTGGTTGTTGAGCATGTTGGAGCAGAAACCTGGAAAACAAGTATGCGCATTTTGGGTAAGGGAGGGCGCGTTGTAACTTGCGGTGCCACAACCGGCTCCGGTGTGAGATTTGATTTACGTCATTTGTTTTATAAACAACAATCCATACTTGGTTCAACAATGGGTAATGCGCAATCACTTGATAAAGCATTGGACTTATTTAAAAAAGGCAAGATTAAGCCGGTTGTAGATAAACAATTGAATATGTCAGAAATCCAAGCAGCCCATGAATATCTGGAAAATGGGCATCAAATTGGAAAAATAATTATAAATATTGAGTAAAATGAAAAGTATAATTTTAGCAATTCTTTTGGCTACAATCGGGTACGGTCAAATTAGCAAAACAAGTCATGGCGGCGGTTTAAATATCGGCGAACAAGGCGCCGGCATATTTTACCATAGAAATATTAAATATTATAAGAATTTCAATATTGGTGCAGATTTGCGATGGTACGACGTTAGACCAACAGCAGATGCCCCTTTATATGATTCGTATACAGGTAGATATTTAACTAGACATTCAGTTAGTTTGGTATTATTTCCATTATTTGGAACACTAAATTATTACCCCTTTGAAGGTAAAATTGCCAATAATTTTTCACCATTTATCTGTGCAAAATTAGGCCCGGTACTTATTCTCGATGGCGATGAGGAAAATGATAAATTTTTGGCACGATGGTCCAGCCCTAAAAGTTCTTTTTCATATGGTGGTAATATTGGAATAGGCGTGGAATTTCGCAATCCGGGACGAATAAATTATAATATTGAACTGTCTTATGATTATTTACCATTAGGAAAAACGATCGATATATACGATAGTGTGAACGGAATTGTGCTATCTTTTTCTATCCATCGTTAAACCGAATGGCTGACAAATTATTCTTTTTTGTCGATCCCAAAAATATAGTTGATTCAAATTTCACTTTAGATAAAACTGAATCCAAACACCTTCTAAAAGTACTTCGTGTAAAAGTGGGTTCGGAAATTTGGCTTACTGATGGTTGTGGCAAATCTTATCGTGCAATATTCAAAAAATCTCGAAATGATATCGTCAGTGGAAAAATCCTTGATGTGTTACCGCAATATGGTGAAAACGCTCTTAAAATTTCTTGCGCCATTGGAATTTTAAAAAAGAATAAAATGGATTTAGTAGTAGAAAAAAACACTGAATTAGGTACTACAAGAATTATCCCCTTAATTTTGGATAGGGGTATTAAGCTAAATGTAAATGTAGAAAGATTACAAAAAATTGCTAAAGCTGCGATAAAGCAGTGTGGTAGAAGTGTTATCCCGGAAATCTTTAATCCAATTAAATTAGCTGATTTACTTAAAACATATGAAAATAACAATTTGATTGTTTGTCATGATTCGGGAAAACCGATTGATTCACAATTATTAAAGTCAGCAAAGAATAATAAAGAAATATTGCTCTTAATCGGACCCGAAGGTGATTTCTCAAATAGTGAAATCATGCTACTTAAAAAACATGATGCAAAGTTTATCAATTTAGGCAAACGTAGGCTAAGATCTGAAACTGCGGTAGTTGTAGCACTTTCTTTATTAAATAATATTTTGGACAATTAGGAATCATTTGATTGATTTGTTTTAATAAATAATTGTGCTGATGTTTTTCGGTTATGTAAATTCGTATTTGTGTTTTCTAAACATTATAAATAAAAGGTGAATTATGGAAGACTGCCTATTCTGCAAAATTGTTCAAAAGGAAATTCCCGCTGAAATAGTTTTTGAAAATAAAAAAATAATAGCATTTAAAGATATCAACCCACAGGCACCGGTTCATCTACTAATAATTCCAAAAGAACACATACCGACGACCAACGATTTAAAAATAGAGCATAAAGAGTTGATCGGTGAAATATTTTTAACAGCCAGATCATTAGCTGGCAAATTAAATATTGCCAAAGATGGCTATCGAACTGTTTTCAATTGTAATGAACAGGGCGGACAAGCCGTTTACCACATTCATTTGCATTTATTAGGCGGCCGTCAAATGAATTGGCCGCCCGGGTAGTGAACTATCCTGCTTAAATAATCGCGAAATTTTGTTTAAACTACTTGACTTAAATCATAAGAAATATTGCATAGATGTATATATCACAACTTGTCATCAACGGATTTAAATCGTTTAGCGGTAAAACATTGCTCGAATTTGGTGATGGAATTACTGCCGTTGTAGGACCAAACGGGTGTGGTAAAACAAATATTGTCGATGCGATTCGGTGGGTTTTAGGTGAGCAAAAATACAGTACTTTACGCAGCGCACAAATGGAAGATGTGATTTTTAATGGAGCCAAGGGAACTAAGCCGACAAATTTGTGCGAAGTATATTTAACCGTCAAAAATGATAAGGGTAAACTACCAATTGAATATACCGATGTAGAAATAGGTCGTCGCTTGTACCGCGATGGCGAAAGCGACTATTTTATAAATCGCAAATCTTGCCGATTGAAAGATATCAATAATTTATTTATCGATACCGGAATGGGTGCCGATTCCTATTCTGTTATTGAATTGAAAATGATTGAGCAAATTCTTTCAGAAACTGCCAATGATCGTAAATATTTGTTCGAAGAAGCTGCCGGTGTAAATAAATATAAAACACAACGAAGATTGTCATTAAAAAAGTTTGAAGCAACCAAAATTGATTTAGAGCGAATTAACGACATTATCAGCGAAGTTGAAAGCAAGGTTTATGGGTTGAATCTTCAGTTGAAGCGTTTTAAAAGGCATGCCACTTTAGTTGAAAATCTGAAAGAAAACGAAATTGATTTAAGTACTATAAAAATAAATCGTTATACTATTGAAAGCGAGCCCTTGCGTAAGAAAATTACAGAATTTTCCCATCTAAAAAACACGAAAATTTCTAATCAGGATTTGAATGAAGCTGAGCTATCCAAGTTGCGCAAAATATATTCTGAGCAAGAAAAGGAAATTTTATTGCTGCGTGATGAATTGGCAAGTTTAACAAAAAATAGCGATGAAGCACAGAGAAAAGTTTTAATTTGGCAAGAACAGAACAAATCATCAGTGTTAACTGTTGCAAGATTGGAGGATGAAGCAAAATCAAATCGCAAGCGTATTCAAAATTATCAGAATGATAGTTTGGCTGCGCAAAAAGAAGTCGATTCAATTATTCCTAAAATTGATGCGGACTTGGCAAAATTTAAAATTACACAAGAAAAGCTTGAGGAAATTGATTTATTGTACAAAGAAGAACAAAAAATTGTTGATGAAATCCAGACGGCACGTTGGGAACTCCAAAAAGGTGTATCTGATAATCAATCGTTGGTGTTGAGTACAAATGCATCAATTGATGAAAGAAAAGCAAATAAAATTAATATCAAGCAGAAAATAGAAGCTGATAAAAAGACTTTAAAACAACTTGGATTTGAGAAGACAAAAGTCCGAGAAAAATTTGAAACTGTACAAAAAAAAATAAATAATTTTTCCAAGGAAATAGAAAAAATTGATAAAGGATTAATTCAATTAAATAGTAGTCTCAATGAAATGGTTCTTGAACAACAGGCTAATAACACGAAATTAGAATCTTTGATAAATCAAAAACGATTTTTTGAAGAATTAGTCGAATCAAATGCCGATGCTCCAAATGGATTACGCTATATTCTAAAAAGTAAATTTTCTGCAAATTCAATATTTGGAACCGTTGCTGAGATTTTTTCCACTTCCGAGAAATATGAAAAATCCATAAGTACTGCATTAGGTGAATTTGCCCATTGCCTGATATGCAAGGATCGTAAAACTGCCTTGGCTATCCTAAATGATGTTCAAAAAAATAATGCCGGTAAAATTACGTTAATTTCCTTGAATGAAATCACCGTGGATGAAAAATCCAATAGAACTGTACCCAAAAGTGATTCATTAATCGATCGTGCCGACAAGTTGATCAAAACTAAAAGTAGGTTTCAACCAATTGCAAATCTTTTGTTGGACAAAATATTGATTGTTAAGAATCTTAATACCGCAGTCTCTGATCCAAGTTTGAAAGGTTGGACATTAATCGATTTAAAAGGGTTGCATTTCGATAATGCTATCTTAAAAAACACAAGTTCAGGTAAAGGAAATGTGATTGGACGGAAAGAAAAAATTAAATCACTTAGTAAAAAAATATCTGATATCGAAAAAAATAATGATAAACTAACCACGCAAATTGCTACATTAAAAAATCAGCAATCAGATTTAGAGGAAAAATTGCTCAAGTTGAAAAACGAATATGATGAAACCAATGAACTTCATGAAGAGCTTAAGAATTCTAATCAACGGTTAAAATTTAAAATTGAAAATAAGCAAAATGCAATTTTTGAATCTAAGCGAGAGTTAAAAGAACAAAATCGCTTGATGTCTGAACTTGAAAAATCACTATTAGCACTTACTAAAGAAGTTGCTAAAAGTGGGAAACAGGTTACAAGATTGCAAAATAAATATGAAACTGCGCAGGAAAAATTACTTAATTCGCAAACTGAACGCGATTTACATCATCAAAATATACAGGATTTACGAATTGATTTACTAAACTTGGAAAACAATCGCGATAATCTTGTAAATCGAAAAAATACTTGTGAGAATACTATAAAGGAAATCGAAGACAGTCAAAATATTATTAAAGAAGAAATACATTCGATAAATAATCAATCATCTGAACGAAATACTCAAATTCAGGTTAAGGAAAAAGAGCTGCAGAAAATTGGAGCAAAACTGAAAAAAAATAAATCAATATTAGAACTTAGGGAAAAATCGTACCGCGAGACTTATCGTTCCATTGAAGAAATCGATAAAAAAATTAAAGCTGAACAATCAAGTCGTGAAACAATTTTAGAAGAGTTAAAAGCAAGCGAAATTGCTATAGCTGAGTTTAAGCAAAAAATCAATGCTCTAGAGGAAAATATTAAAAATAAGTATAATGTTACAATCCCTCGTTCTAATGATATTGCAAGAAGTGAAGCGGAATTAAAATCTGAAATTGAACGAATCGAACGAAGTATTAAGAACATCGGGCCGGTAAATATGGCTGTCAAAGTAGAACTTGATGAAGAACAGAAGCGCTTAGATAATTTAATAAATCAAAAAAATGATTTGATTCAATCTGAAGAGAATTTACGTGAATCGATTGATAAAATAGATCGTGTAGCACGCAAACAATTTCGTGAAACGTTTGATAACATAAAGGCAAATTTCGAACGATTCTTCACTGTTTTCTTTGAAGGCGGTCAAGGTACATTAGATTTAATTGGCGACCCAGATCCACTTGAAGCAGAAATTGCAATAAGAGCTCAACCGCCAGGCAAACGGAACCAAACCTTGCGAATGTTATCCGCCGGCGAAAAATCGTTAACGGCCATAGCTTTATTATTTGCAATATATCAATATAAACCGAGCCCATATTGCATTCTCGATGAAATTGATGCACCGCTTGACGATACAAATGTAAGAAAATTTACGCGCGCTTTAAAAAGTTTTACCAAAGATACTCAATTTATCGTGGTTACACATAATAAGCTTACGATGGAAGCCGCAAATTATTTGTACGGTGTTACGATGGAAAAGAAAGGAATTTCTAAATTAGTTTCTGTTAAGTTTGATTAGATAGTAATTTTAAAATTCTTAAAACTATTTAATTCCATTGGATTTTGATTAAATTTAAAAATTCGTACAGTTTTTTCTCCAATTAACTTAATCTTCTCATTTTCGATCCACAAACCACTGCCCTCACGTAGTCCGAGTACAATTTTATCACGATTTATTTCTAGGAATTCCATAATTCTATCTGCGCGTGTTTCCCCTGCATGTCCTTCAGGATTATTGTCTGTGTAGTGTGGATTAATCTGAAAAGATATTAAATTTAAAGTTTCAAAGTTTTGAGGCTGAATTATGGGCATGTCATTGGTTGTGCAAAGCGTTGGGCAGGCGATATTCGCCCCGGCGCTCCAGCCGATATATGGTTTGCCATTCAACACAGCTTCACGAAGTAAATCAATTAATCCGTTTTTTTGCAAATAATAAACCAAATGGAATGTATTTACGCCTCCCACCATTATTATGTCGGTTTCACCAATGACTTTTTTAAAATCTTTTTGTTTATAGATGGAAGTTGTGTAATGCCCCAATTGGCTGAAATAATCGGCAACTTTTTTGGTATATCCTTCCCAATAGACATTCACACCGGCGTATGGTATAAATAAAATATTTTGTGGTTTTTTACCGATAAATAATTGAAAATATTCCTTCGCCCAACTTAGATAGAGTTTTCCAGCCATGGTAGAATTACTAAGCAAGAGAAGTTTCATTGAGCAATTTTTTCTGACAATTTGACTAAATGGTGATAAAAATTTGAAAGTGGAAATCCCATAACATTATAAAAGCAGCCATCAATTTTTTTAACGCACACAGCAAACCAATCCTGAATTCCATAACTACCGGCTTTGTCCAATGGATTATAATTTTTGACGTAGTATTCGATTTGACTTTCAGATATTTTTTGAAGTGTTACTTTTGTTTTTTCGTAGAATATTACTTCTTTTGATTGACGAGTAAATACTAAGGCAACCGCTGTAATTACCTCATGTGTTCTATCTGATAATTTTTTTAGGATGGAAATTGCGTGAGTTGTGTTTTTTGGTTTACCAATAATTTTACTGTCCAAAACCACAATGGTATCAGCTCCAATCACCAACGCGTCAGGATACTGTTTGGCAATTTTTTTAGCTTTTAGATGAGCATAATGTTTGGCAAAATCTACAGGTTTCAGTTCAATATCAAATTTTTCCCGTACATCGCTTATTTTTACTGTAAAAGGTAAGTCAATTAATTCCAATAGTTTTTTCCTGCGCGGTGAACCGGACGCTAAAATAATGGGTGGAATATTTTGTAAATAATTATTCATATTTTGCTAATCTTCCAATAAATGAGGCAGTGTCATTATCATTTTTAGCTTGCAACCTATATAAATAAACACCATTTGCTAAATTATCTCCAAATGCATCCTTGCCGTTCCAATCGATGGTATGATACCCGGCTAGAAAATATTCAGGTTCAATTTGCATGATTTTACGTCCCCCAAGTGTAAATATGGTAATATTAATTTCCGCAGATTTTGAAATTTCAAAGGTAAATTGCGTAGTGTTAGAAAAAGGATTTGGGAAATTGGTGACATTGTATAATTTCAATTCTGATTTCGTACTGACCGATAATTTAATTGTACTTTCCGCTGGATTATTGGCACTATCCCAGGCCTTCACCCTCAATCGGATATCGTCAGAATTATCTGCTAAATCCACTGGAATTGTCCCGGTTGTGATACTATTGTTATCATAGATAAAATCATCCGTGATCACTTTTTTTTCATCGTTTGATAAATCAGTTAGTTCAATATTATGACCAATTTCACCGGTTAGATTTATACCCATAGGATCCGTTAAACGTATCTTTAACATTTCATCGATATTAAAATGATCACCATTTCTTAAAATTCGCTTGTCATTGGTTTCAAAATTTATGATTGGCCCAAAATTATCAGCATCCGTACTGCCGGAAGCAATAAATAACGAATCTTGTGCGCCTATTGCTTCACTTGTTTCGGTGTCATTTGAGATAATATATAATTTTAATGTTGATGGTTTATCGGAGAACGAGATATCTTTTGGTACACGAAATTTTCCTGATATTTGGGAACCTTCGAAGCTAAATTTACCGCGGAACAGCGTGGAACCAGGCAGTTTATAAGTTAATGACTCGATGTTGGATGAATAATTGTATTCACGCGTTACTTCACGTTCGGCATCTTTCAAGATTGCAAACCCCTCACCGCCGGCTTGTGTTATCGATTGATTGGCTGTAAATGATGATTCTTCTAAAGTTTTTAATGTGTCAGGTGTAACACTTGTAATTGATATTTCGTTAGAGGAAAGCGGTAATTTCATAGCTGGATCACCGAATAAATGGAAATATTCACCGTCGCGATTTCCGGTTTTAATTGATTGTAAAATTATCCCGATTGGCTGTTTTGATACTTTATTATCAGGAAAAATGTTGCGGAATAACCGCTCAGTATATTTTTGATTTTGAGTAACTTCTATGGCTTGACTCGTGGTTATCACTGCTGAGGCACCGTTCATTGGCTGCCGGATTAATTCTTCTGAAAATGATTCACGATTTAGATCATCAAAACGTCCCCAGGAGCATGTTCCAGCGATCCATAATGGTAATTTCATACCGGTGTCAATTGCTTGTAAATCTCCGCGATCTTGAAATAATAATTTTTCTTGAGCCCATTGGTTGGCGCTGCCGTGCCCAATGTAATTTACAATTGCGGTGCCTTTATTTACTCTGTCTAATAATGCATTTGTTGCTTCCGGTTTCGACACGCCGAAGGCCGACGCATCACTTTCTTCGGGAAATTCAAGCATGTATAGCTTTGTTATTTCAATCGACTTGGGAATTAAATCAGCAAGAATTTCTGAATATTGGGTATGACTTTTGCCAACCCACAATTCGCTCGGTGTTTTTTCCGGACGAGCGCCGTCATCAGCAACAAGAGTTACATGTTGCCGCCACAATCTATATTCCGGGTTGGTTTCAAATTCGATTATTTTATCGATAAAATTATCAGCTTCATCAAATGATTGTGCAGGAAATCTACCCAGTGCAATTTCCGGAATTCGTCCATTAATTGTAGCTAATCTGTCATCAGTGGCATAGGAATTAGTTACCCCAACTTCTACAGTCGGAATTATATTATCCGATTTACCGGTAATATTTCGGTAATCATAATCAGCATCTCCGATTAAAAATACAAATGATGGATGCGGTATTTGCCAATTATTCTGTGTCCAATCTATAAAATTTCGTATAGCCATTGGGTCGGTATTGCCGCCGGAGAATTCATTATATATATCTTCCCAAGTAGCGAAAATTGAATTTTCACGATGTTTTGTCAACTTACTCGCCGCAGATTCATATTCGCGTGGTGCAATAATTATGTGTTCAGCTTGAATCGTTGTATTTCGCAATTTATTAAAAATCTGTTCATCCACTATTTCTAAATTATCTATAGAACTTAGATTATTTGGATCGAACATAATCAATCTTTCATACCTATTTTGTTCAGGCGATGTTGAAAGAGAGTAGTTTCCACTTGAGCCATCTATGGGAATAGAAATTGGTTTGGAGGCATCAGTGATATTCCAAACTGCTGGGGCTATATTTGTTGATGTAATATTAAAATTTATAGTAGTGCCATGTGCAGGAGTATAGAATTCAACTGCTTCTCCGGTAAAATTGAGTTTCCTCCCAAATGATAGTGTGAGATTATCAAAAAATGGATTGGAGTAGCTATCAGTAGAGCTATTAGTAAAGAAAAATGAATTTGAGCCGTTTATCAAATCATTATTTGATAAAGCAATGGTTGTGGTGCGTCGATTGGTGCCAACCCAACTCATTGACGATGCAGTTGGATTCTGCAATGTATTCATCTGTAAAGTAATTTTATTTAAAGGTGTTGGCCGAGCGTTTTTGTCAGCAGTTCCTCCTTGGAAAGTGATTTTTAATTTTGGAATAATATTATTAGATAAATTATTTAATTCGATTGATTTTTCGAGAGAACTATTCAATGATATTGATTGTTCGACCCAACCTAATCCAGATTCTTGAGGATTCATAAGGTCGGTTTCTAAATGTTTAAATACCAATCCGTAATCGAAAGTAGTAGTGGGATTTTCAGTATTCTGATCTTCGGGTACTCTAAGGCCACGTCGATTTATGTCATCTGGGACTAACAGCCAATACATATTTTTTGTGAAATATAAGTTATTATTATACGTCACATTAGTTCCGGATAAATCAAATCCGCTGGCACCCTGAGCGAAGAAAATTAAACTGTCTTCGTTTGCAAATGTACCGTCCGTTGCACCGATGTATTGCAGTGCAACTTCTACTAAATTTTCTGTAGGGATTGCTGTTCCGGGCGCTTGAGATTGGTAACGACCAAGATTAGATCCGGTAAATAAGCTAAATGAACGTGTATCGAATTGATCTACATTTGGTATAAAATTTGCTATATCAGCACCTGAAATAATGTACATCCCGTCATTTTCAATTTCAAATTTTAACCATTGTCCGGTTGGTAAATTTATAGATTTGGCGATTTTTTTGGATTCAATATTTACCCAATGTTTAGCAATCTCCCAATTGACAATTTTATTAGATAATAATTTATCATTGCTCGGTGCTGATTTATTTTTTGCGGCACCTTCAAAATTTATTGATACATTCATTTCACTAAAATATCTATTATTGTCCTTGCCGTTTGAGCCGGGATTTATCAGTAATGTACCAACCCACAACCCACGCAATTTTTGAATCTGTGACCACTTTATTGAAGCCGTTTCAATTGGTTGTGCGTCATAGTGGAAGAGAATATTTTTACTATAATGACTATTGATTTCTGGTAAATCGTTATTTGGTAACCCGATCAGCACATGAAATGGTTTCAAATCGTTTATCGTTATTGCATTAATAGAAAATTTAATTTCCAATTTAGATTTAGTGGATATTAATTTTGTAACGGATGTGGTCGCTCCACTAATCTGCAAAAACAGAACAAATAATATAGTCAATTTTAATTTCATTGATTACGGAATTTACCAATAATTTTCATTTGAAAAATTGTATAAATCACTCTAAAGAACTAATTTTCTGCTCAAAATATGTGCTATTTTTTTAAGTAATCATTTTATGAGGAAATTATGTTTGATCTACCAATGATAAAATCATTTTATTTTACATTAGATGACAAAATTAATGAGGCTCGTAACTTATTTAAAAGACCACTCACTTTAACTGAAAAAATATTATTTGCTCATAGCGCTCAAAAATTTAAAGGAGTTCCGCGTCGACAGAAAACTTATGTTCAATTGAATCCTGAGCGCGTTGCGATGCAGGATGCAACCGCTCAAATGGCTCTTTTACAATTTATGTCAGCCGGAAGGAACTCCACAGCGGTACCGACAACCGTACATTGCGACCATTTAATTGCCGCCCAAGTTGGTGCTAAAGAAGATCTTGAAGGTGCCAAAGTAACAAACGGTGAAGTATATGATTTTTTGCATTCAGTAAGTCAAAAATATGGTATTGGTTTTTGGAAACCGGGAGCCGGAATTATTCATCAAATTGTATTAGAAAATTACGCTTTTCCAGGCGGCATGATGGTTGGAACTGATTCTCACACCGTTAATGCCGGCGGTATGGGAATGATTGCAATTGGTGTCGGCGGGGCCGATGCCGTTGATGTAATGGCCGGTATGCCTTGGGAATTGCGGTGGCCCGGAATCATTGGTGTCAAATTAAGTGGTAAATTAGGTGGTTGGACTTCAGCGAAAGATGTCATCTTGAAATTAGCCGGAATATTAACCGTGAAAGGTGGAACCGGAAAAATTGTTGAATATTTCGGTGAGGGAACTCAATCAATTAGTGCAACCGGAAAAGCAACAATAACTAATATGGGTGCTGAAATCGGTGCAACGACATCAATTTTCCCCTATGATAAAAAAATGCAAGAATATTTGCGGTTTACAGATCGAGAGGCGATTTTGAATTCAATAAATATTGTAAAACAACATCTTGTTGCCGATGATGAAGTATTGAATGAACCCGAAAAATATTATGATCGAGTTATAGAAATTAATTTGTCCGAGTTGGAACCGCATATTGTTGGCCCATTCACACCTGATTTAGCGCGCCCGATTTCAAAAATGGCTCAAGCAGTTAAGGAAAATGAATATGTTAATGAGATCAGTGTCGGTTTGATCGGTAGTTGTACGAACTCTTCCTATGAAGATTTAGAACGAGCTGCCAATGTTGCCGTGCAAGCAATCAAATTTGGTCTCCAGCCGAATTGTGCGTTTTTAATAAGTCCCGGTTCTGAACAAATTAAAGCAACAGTTAACCGTGATGGACAACTTAAAAATCTGCAAAAATTGGGCGGCACTATTTTGGCGAATGCTTGTGGTCCGTGCATTGGTCAATGGAACCGATCGAGAATTAAACAGGGTGAAAAAAACTCAATTATATCATCATTTAACCGGAATTTTGCGCGCCGCAATGATGGTAATCCGGCTACATATTCGTTTATTGCGAGTCCTGAAATTGTTACCGCGCTTACAATCGCTGGACGATTGAGTTTTAATCCAATTACTGATTCTTTGCTTGACAAAAACGGAGAAAAAGTAAAATTAAATCCACCAAGTGGTAACGAATTGCCATTAAATGGGTTCAAGCAAGATATTACAGGCTATGTGGGACCTCCGAGCAATGGAAAAAATATCCAAATTAAAGTAAACCCCGATAGCAAAAGGTTGCAATTATTAGATCCCTTTAGCAAATGGAACGGTGAAGATTATTATGGATTGAACGTATTGGTGAAAGCAAAAGGTAAATGTACTACCGATCATATTTCACCGGCTGGGCCTTGGTTAAAATATCGTGGCCATTTAGATAATATCTCAAGTAATATGTTCATCGGAGCATTAAATGCATTCACAGGTGAAATTGGCAAGGGAACTAATATCGATACCGGTAAAAAAAATATCGATTATAATATTATCGCGCGTGATTATAAAGCTAAAGGGATTGGTTGGATTGCAATTGGTGATCATAACTACGGGGAAGGATCGAGCCGTGAACATGCAGCGATGGAACCACGATATTTAGGATGTTTAGCCGTAATTACTAAAAGTTTTGCAAGAATCCATGAAACAAATTTAAAAAAACAAGGGATTTTACCGCTTACTTTTGTAAATCATAATGACTATGATTTAGTTCGTGAAGACGATAAAATATCGATTTTGGGTATAAAACAGTTAGAACCAGGTTCACTATTAGAAATTGTTTTAGAACAAACTGATGGAACAAAAGAAAAAATCAAAGCTTCGCATTCATATTCTAAATTACAAATTGACTGGTTTAAATTTGGTTCTGCACTAAATATGATTGCTGCAATGGGCTAATTTTTAGTTGAAATAGGGAAATATTAAAGCAAATTGTATATTATTAATAATTAGTAGTAAATTATATTATAAAATTCAAGGGAAATATTATGTCTAATTTATGGAATGAAATCAAAGAAAATGTAAAACAATGGAGCACTTCTGCAATTGAAAAAGCGGAGGAAGTTAGCAAATTAGCTGTTGAAAAAACTGGCGACTTTACCAAAATCAGTAAAATTAAATTAGATATTCGTCAAACAAATAAAGATATTGATAACGTATTTGAAGATTTAGGTCGCTATGTGTATTTGCAAGCTAAAAATAAAAAAGTAACAAATTTTAAAACTAATACTGAATTTAACGAAAGCATAAAGAAAATCGACGATTTCAAAGCTAAAATTAAGAATTTTGAATCAGAAATTGATTCGATCAAAAAGGAAGTTGAAGAGGCCGACGTTGTGGAAAAACCAAAAACTACGAGTGCAAAAAAATCTACAACAGCCAAAACAAAGCAACCCAAAACCACATCAACGAAAAAAGTAAAGAAATAATCCTATATTTTTTATTTATTTTTGTTGGATTTTATTATCAACTTTTTTAATATTTGCGGATTCATTTAAATATATATGCCTACAAAAAAACGTAAATATATCTTTCAGGCAGAAAATGATCGTCGCGTAAAGCAATGGCATTTTTCGTTTAATCGCCTTTTAGCTAAGACAATCGTTATTACTATTCTCGGTGGCGGATTGTTATTCTACTCGGCAGATTTACTCACGGGTATGTTATATAAAACAAAATTAACTGAGATACAGAATAACTATTCGGATTTGTCGTCTACGATCATCAATCTGCAAAATCGTTTAAACTTGCTGAACTCGCAAATCGAAATTATCGAAGAGAAAGACAAGGCTGTTCGTACCTACGCAGATTTACCGCAAATAGATGAAAATATTCGTGAGTTAGGTATTGGCGGTGTCGTGCTGAGTGAGAAATCCGGAATTGACCATTTAATTCCTAAATATGAATCAGCGGTTGTTATTTTGGAGTCTAACATAGATGTGTTAGCCAGAAAAGTAAAATTAGAATTGTCGAGTTATGAGGATATTTACAAGAAAGTCCAAGAAAATGCTGACAGAATTAGGTTTATTCCAACGATACCACCAATTGAAGATGGGTATTTAAACAAAGGTTTTGGTTATCGCCAAGATCCCTTTACGAAAACCAAGCGGTTTCATTACGGACAAGACATAACTGCAAATATTGGCACACCAATTATTGCTCCGGCCGATGGGATTATTGAGAGTGCAAAACATGATGTTGGTGGATTTGGAAAAGCAATCAAAATTATTCATGGAAGTAGTGGTTATACTACTTTTTTCGCGCATATGTCAAAATTTAATGTAAGAAGTGGCGACAAGGTTAGACGTGGTGACATAATTGGACACTCAGGTAATACCGGAAGATCAACCGGGCCGCACCTTCATTATGAAGTTCACTATCATGGAAAACCTCACAATCCTCTCGATTACTTTTTTAGCGGTAATATGAATTAATCCGCTAATTAAGAAATTATTATAATATAAAGTAATAAATTCAACAAATTGATTAAACGCTATTATATTGAAACATATGGCTGTCAGATGAATTTGGCGGACACTGAATTAGTGAATGGAGTTTTACAGGATGGTGGATTTCATCAAACAGCAAAAATCAATGAAGCCGATGCAATATTTATAAATACATGCTCAGTTCGTGAACACGCCGAAGCAAAAGTTCATTCACGGCTTGGCAATTTTTCTAAAATAAAACAACAGAAGCCTGATATTTTGATTGGCCTGTTGGGCTGTATGGCTCAAAATTTGAAAGATGAAATTTTAGAAAAAAAACCTTATATCGATTTAGTTTTAGGACCTGATTCTTATCGCCGACTACCCCAAATATTAAATAATCGCAGTAATTTTGAGAAAAATATAGTTGATACAAAATTGTCACGACTTGAAGTGTATGATGGATTATTCCCAAGCCGAAAAGAAGGGATTAATGCGTGGGTTTCAATTATGCGCGGTTGTGATAAATTTTGTACATTCTGCATCGTGCCATTCACTCGTGGAAGAGAGCGAAGCCGTAGTCCACAAAGTATTATTGGAGAGATCAGACAAGCAATTGAAAACGGATTTGTCGAAATCACTTTACTTGGGCAGAATGTAAATTCCTACAAGTATGAAAATTATAATTTTACAAGATTATTAGAGGAAATTTCTGCTATATCTGGCTTAAAAAGACTACGTTTTACGTCGCCTCATCCAAGTGATATTAATGACGAATTATTGCAGTTAATAGCAGATAAACCTAATATCTGTAATTCTATTCATTTACCGCTACAAGCCGGTGCGGATCGAATACTGAAACGCATGAATCGAACATATACTAAAAAGCAGTTCATTCAAAAGGCGCAGAATATCCGCAGCATTATTCCAGATATTGGATTGACCACTGATATTATTGTTGGATTTCCTGGTGAATCGCAGGCGGATTTTGAAGACACTTTATCGGTAATGGAAACCATCAAATTTGATTCAGCTTTTACCTTTAAATATTCAAGTCGACCGTACACAAAAGCCGAAGAATTTGACGACCAAGTTTCAGAAGAGATAAAACAGAAATGGTTAGAAAAAGTAATTGCCTTGCAGAAAAATCATACACTGCTTCGTAATGAAGAACTAATTGGAGAAGTGGTTGAAGTTCTTGTCGAAAAAGAAAGTAAAAAGTCTCCTGATTGTTGGAGCGGCAGAACCGACAATAATAAGTGGGTGATTTTCGAAAAAGAATTTGCAAAAATAAAAGACATTATTCCTGTTAGAATTGCTGATGCATTTGGTGTAACTTTGATGGGACAAATAGAAGAGGATTAAAATGAAATTATTTAAAATTTTTGTTCTGCTAATAATTATTTTAGCACTAGTATTTTTCTTGATGCAGAATGTTGATCGTGCCACGGTAAATATGATTTATCAACAATATACTGATGTGACGGTTGCTGTAATAATGTTAGTTTCACTTGGAATTGGGTTACTCTTAGGATTTTTGACTGCGACTACATCAATTATTAGTGCAAAAAATAGTGCAAGAATATTGCGTTCCCAAAATAAAAAATTAGTTAAAGAATTAAATCAATTAAGAAATGTGAATATCCCTGATGATGATACTGTGCCGGATTTATTATCAGAAAAATAAATGAATTCGCTTGTCATAATTTTGCTCATTATTGCGGTTGTATTTATCGCAATAGCGATGGTTTGGTGGGTGCTAAAGCGAAAATCTGTAAGTGTAAATAAATTATACTCTGAAGCGTTAGATGCCATCATAAAGGGTAAGAATTCGCAGGCGATAAAATTGTTGAAACAAGTCGTTAACAAAGATTCCGATAACATAGGCGCCTATTTGCATTTGGGCAATTTGTTAAGAACAATTAACCCGCAACAAGCTGCCAAAATACATCAATCTTTGACGATAAGACCAAAATTAAACAAACATATCAGTCAAGAAATTCATCAATCGCTCGCGTTAGATTACGCCGAAATGCAAGATTATAAACGTGCGAAAATTGAAGCTGAATTGGTGCTAAAATCTAACAAAAATAATGTGTGGGCGAATCAATTCCTCTTGCAAATGGCAGAAAAATTGCACGACTGGGAAAGCGCAGGTCGGATAGCAGCAACTCTACAAAAAATAACGGGGAAACGTGATAATCGACAATTGGCGGAAATTCATTGTAAAGCAGGGGAGGACTATTTTGATAGAAATGAATTGAAAAAGGCCTTAGCTCAATTTAATAAAGCGATAAAAATTGATCCGGTTTTTAGCAAAGCATACGCTCATATTGGAAATATTTATGAAGAGGAGAAAAATTTAAAAAAAGCACTAATTAATTGGGAAAAATCTCTTTCCGGGAATGAGATTGGAGATTCAAAAGTTTATAAAAAATTGGAAACAGCTCTTTTCGAATTAGGAAAATTCAACGAAGCGGAAAATATATATAATAAAATATTAAAAAATAATCCTGATGAGAGTCGTGCTTTACAAAAATTAACGCAACTTCTTAAAGAAAAGAACGACATTGATGGTGCATTGAAATTAATTGATAAAACATTAATTAATGGTGAATCAATTGTAGGAAAGTTGATTAAAATTAAATTACTTTTGGGAAAAGCCAATTCGGTTGATTTAAGTAATCAAATTGATGAAGTTATTGAAATGATTCATCAAAAGAATTGAATATGGCTGGTAAGAAAACTTTAATTCTAATTGTCATATTTGTGTTTTCAAAAATCATCTGTCAAGATATTGAATATTTTGAAAAATTAGCAGTTGATGGTAAAATGAGCGAATTAGAAAAATCTTTATCAATTATAAATGATAATTATCCAGATCATCCAATCACACAATATATAAATGCTGCGTTGAATAATAATGGGGAAGAGGCGTTTATTCAGTATAATGCTATTATTTTTAATTTTCCTTCGTCAATAGCGAGCGAATTGTCAATAATGAAGATTGGTGAATATTTATATTCGAAGGGGTTTTACAGTCAAGCAATTGAACAATTAGTAAAAATTCCGTTGTTTTTCCCAAAATCAAAAAATATAGAAAGGGCAGTAGAATTACTAAAAAAAAGTTATTTGGCAACAGGACAATCGGATAGTCTAGAATTTTACATTAATAAATTTAGTGAAATGTATCCGATGTTGAATTTCAGTAATTATAATTTTTCATTTCAAGATTTATTAGAACAAGAAGTAGAAACTAACAGAAAAGAAGATGTGAGAATATCGAACGGCAAAAGCCAATCTAATAAGGAAATTTTTGCTAACGAAAAAAATATTTCTTGGATTGTTCAGGTGGGAGCATTTAGTAATAAAAAAAATGCCGAAACTATTTATGATAGATTATTGTCGGCAGGTTATACTACTGTAATTGTGGAAAGCACGGGTATAAAAAATTTATACTTAGTTCAAATTTTAGAGTTATCTTCGCTAGAAGACGCGATAATAGTAGGTGAAAGAATTCAAAATCAGTTTGGGTTAGAATTTATAATTAAAAAAGTATAATACTTTGGGAATGAATGCGAGACTGGTGTCCGCCACGGTCTTCAACACCGTTGTCCCCAATAAGACTTGGGGAGCTGGGTTCGATTCCCAGGCGTTCCCGCAATATAGATTTATTTAGCCTTTTCTTTTCCACCATTTCTTTTTCTTTTTATCATCATCGTAGTAGTAATGTTGATAATAATAATATGATTGATATGAATGTTCGCGCGCTAGTCCATTTATAACTATTCCTGAAAGATTAGCACCAATTTGATCAATTACAGACACTGTGTGTGATAATGCGTCCACTTCAGTATGACCAGCTTTAACTACTAAAACAAGCCCGTCAATGGCCTTAGATAATATCATTGCATCTGTTACTGCTACAATAGGTGGTGAATCAATTAGAATTATATCCCATCGTTCTTCAAGATTTGCAATAAAATTAATCATTCTTTCAGTCCCAAGTAATTCAGATGGATTGCCTGGAATTTTTCCGGCAGTTATCAAACTCAAATTACTCGTAGCAGTGGGATTAATAATTCTGTTATGATCAACAGCGGTTCCAATTAAATAATCAGCTAGACCTATTTCATTTGATAATCTAAATGTTTGATGCAATCTTGGTCTCCTTAAATCGGCATCAATTAATAGAGTGTTTCTTCCCATGGTAGCAAAAGCTGCTGCTAAGTTAGATATAACAGTAGTTTTTCCTTCTCCAGGCGATGGACTTGATACTACAATTGATTTTTTATTTAAGTTATTATCTGAATAGACTAAATTAGTACGAAGACTTCTGAATGCTTCTGAAATTGGAGATTTGGGATCAGTAGCCACAATTACACGCCGCTTTGACCTATACATTTCTGTATTGTTCAATGATTTACTAATACTGCGCTCATTTTTTCTACCGAAGTTAGGTATTATTCCAAGAACCTTGAAACCAAGATTTTCAATATCTTTACTAGATTTAATAGTGCGATCGATTGTTTCAAGAAAATAAACTACTATATAAGAAAATATTAATCCTATTATTATTCCAATAACCAAATCCAACCTAGTGTTAGGGCTGGATTTACCATGTGGTGCAATAGCAGGATCTATAATTCGAACTTTTCCTATTTCAGATGCTTCTGAAATACGTGCTTCCTGATGTTTTTGACGCATAAATGAGTATGTTTCATTTAAAATGTTTTTATCCCTTTCCAATCTAGCATATTGTAATGCTTTAGCCGGTAATGAATCTAAATCTTTGCTATATTGGTCTACAATTTTTTTATATTCAATAGCTCTTGATTGTGAGATTGCTAAGGATGCTTCAACCGCTAGAGCTGTATCAATTAAGGATTGTCTATATTTTATTGGATCTGCGACAGAAATACCTTGTGCAATTAATTCTTGCGTTTGTGTAGCTAAGTCGGTTTTTAGATGGTTAATCTTCCGTTTTATTGCGGTAACCGCTTCGTGATTTTCACCGTAAATAGTTACATTTTTTATTAAGTCAGCTTCATTTTGTGCAATCTGTGTGCGCAATGATAAGAGACGATTATCGATTGAATTTAGTAATTGGCCTGTGAGAGTTTTTTCTTCTTTCGATAATTTGGTGGCAATAAATCTATTTCTTTCTTGTAAAATTTTAACTTCTGCTTTTACACCATGATATTGAGCCTCTACATTAGCTAGTTGAGTAAGTTTTTGTTCTGAATTACCATCAAGACCATATATTTTTTCTTTTTCACTGTAACTTTTTAATTCATTCTCAACTCTTTTTAAGTCATTCTCCACAACTTGAAGTTGATTATCTAGGAAAGTTTTAAGATTTATAATCTCACCGGCACTCCATTCTATATCCGATTTTTGATACGTTTCTGCGATTGCATTACAAAGAATTGCAGCTTCAACATTATCATTACTTTTTACTGTAATCCTTAATATATTTGATTTTCGAATGTTTTCAACTTTAAATGATTTCATGAGTTTAGAAACCGCGGCTTTAAATTCTTTTGATGATATATTAGAATTAGTCGAAACTTCACTGGGAATGTATGAAGATTTAGAAAAAATGATATTCGTCTTAATAGCTGTGATTATTTTTCGTAATCCAATAGGTTGATATTTGCGGGTATTAAATAAATACATATTATCATAGTATTTATTTTCTAATAAATATCGTACCGTATTTTCAGACACTGATCTTGATAGCAATATTTGAGTTTCATTATTAAGTAAGTTCCTATTTCTCACCGCGCCAAAATCAAATACCGTTTGTGCTTGGTTGTTTTCCTCAATTGAAATTGTTGCTGATGATGTGTAAATAGGCAATCTGCTATATGAAAAAATTATAGCGACAATCGCAGTGCTTGCCGTTATCAAAAGTATCAACCCAATATATTTTTTAATAAGGAATAATATTTCTTTAAGGTTCACTGATGAGACGTTACTTGGAATGGTGTTATCAATTTGATAACTGGATGATTTTATATTATCGGTGTTCATAAAATATTATGTATTAATTATCATTTGCTTGATTGGTACTAATGGTTACTTGATTGCTACGAATGATAGCTAATAACGTCAAATTAATAGCGTTAATTAATGTATCAAATAAGTTAGCATGGGCCAGTATATAATTTGACATTTTTTGTGGAATATAAAATGAATCGTTGGGAAGAATAGTAGGAAGGTGTTGTCTGTCTCCACTAGAGAAAAAATATTCGAGATTAACGATTTTTAATTGTTGTCCAAGACTATCGGGGTATTCTCTAAATAATTTAATTTCTTTTAATTTTGCACCTTCTTTTAAACCGCCGGCTAATGAAAGCAGAGTCATTAAATCAATACCGTCGTAGACTAAATAATTGCCAGGAAAGTTTATATGCCCCCAAACATTTACTGACATTCTAATATTTCCTTCGTTATCATGAAGATATCTATCTTGTACAAAACTTCGAGATGGTAAGTTAGTTTTGTAGTCTATGTTTTGGGCTGTAATATTAATACTTGATAAGATAAGAATTACTATTACAATAGCACTTCGAAAAATTTTTGTCATGAAATATCCTTATTATAATTCTAACACAACAATAAACTTACGCATGAAAATTTAAATAATGCAAATATTATTTACTTCTTGCACCTCTAATAACAATATTGCTTAATGCAGCAAAACAATATTTTAAATCTGTTCTTATAGGATACCTTGTTTTTTGTAATAAATATCTTTTTTCACTCGCAAATTTTTCTTCTAAATTTTGTGGTAGATCAGCATAATAAGGGGGTATGATGCCGGGTTTATACTTTGTTCGAAACTCTTGCAAATCTTTAGGATATAAACTGTGATAATGTACACTAAGAGCTCGTACACCAACTAAGGTCAAACGACCTTGAACCCAGTCAATAAGTTGTGGAAGTTCATCAATCCAATATTGGCGCATAATTTTGCCCCATGTAGTAATTCGCGGATCATTTTGAATTTTATTCCCTGTGTTATCTAATCCATAGATTTGATAAATATCTTTTTGTATAAATTCACTATATGGATGCATTGTCCGAAATTTGTGTATAAAAATTTTGTTCCCGTGCAAGCCAACACGCTGCAATTTGACAATTGGATGGTACGACGGATTTTTATTAATAGAAATTGATCGTATTTTTTTGGTAATAAAATATAGTTTATCATCAATTAGAATGTCTTTTTCAATTTGAAATCCACAAAAGTTTAACCGACCATATAATTCATATTTTGATATGATGCGATTTTTTCCCTGTGTAATCGCAAAATATAATTTATTTAAGATGGGAATTTTTGGAAAAACTCTAAATATTGTAAAATATAATGGGTAAAGAACAGCAAATAACATTTTCGGCATTTTGTGCTTTAATTTTAGATAATTAGTTTCTAACGGTTCCAAATTACCTACCAAATATCCTTCCGGTCTTATCTTATTGTGACATTCAATCAAATATTGATTCAGTCGACGCATGTCATTTAATCTATGAAAATTAATTAGGAGTTCACGTGAGTTGTTATTCAAAATTTCGATATTTTCGATGGAAATAGCAGAAATAATCGTACTATCTGCTTCATCGATATTTTTAGTTTGCAGTTCATTCTTCAGAAAATCGATAATTTGATATCGATTGGGGAGTGATTTTATTTTATTCAATTTAGATTCGAAATCTAATTTCTGATTTAAATTAGACGAATTATTTTTATTTATATTCTTTTTAATCTTGTACTGTGAACTAATATCATTTTGCTGCGGCAGAATTGGCTGAACATTTTTTTTATCAGGGATACTAAAATAATAAACAATTTGAATGATTGTTTCGCACAAAGTAAAAGCAAAAATTGTTCCGAATAAAATAAATCTTGATAACAACTCAGTGCGGAAGAAAAAGAAGATAACTGCAGATATTAAGAACATTATAATACCCGATTTGATAAACGGAGTTATGGCATAATAAATATTATGTGATGGATTTACTGCGTACTTTTTAGTTAATAATAGAGAAATCAGCCATGAGAATAGCAGTAAAAATAATATAAGCTCGCTCCACGGGTACATTGCGAAATGCCCAATATGGATTTTTATCATAATGAAGAATAGTGCAATCAACATGAATGCTGAGAACATTATCCATTTGCTATTTGGAACTATTGAATTATGGTCATTTGATTGATCAATATTTTCAATCGTTGTATTAGATTGGTATATTTTTAAAATACTAATTGTGCCAACTAATAGAATTTCAATAATCATCGGTATAAATACTATTAAAAGAATAAACTGCCTTGAAATTGTTTTTAGGTCAGTCAATACTACAATTCCTGCCATAAAAAACAATGTAAGCGCTGCAGACCAAATAATTGATTTTACTATTTGTCGATATGGAACTTTATTGAGCAATGAATATTTCTTGTAGTATCTTGAAAATAATATCCACAAAGGTAAATAGATAATAAATGTGGTGAAATATATTCTACTAAGAAATATTTCTTCGGTTTTTACGTAGTACAAGATACCAAATGCAGTAACAGCAATTAGGATATCAATAATAAAAATGATAGTTTTTAATTTCATTTAAATTTGTACTGATAGCTTTGATCATGTTGCATAATTGATGCACTTTCAGGATAATTTTCAATAAACCAAGTCATGAATTGTGTAACATCGATTTTTTCACTCAACATTTTTTTTCTACGGTTTTGCCATGCATCTGCAAGATTCTGTATAGCCAGAATTTTTTTGATAGTTTGAAATAGTATCTCTGGCTCACTGGGACTCACACCAAAAGTTAAACCAAATTTATGTTCTAATTCTTCTAAATAGCCTAATTTGCCGACAAAATCGTTGTATCTAATTGATGGAACACCGAGTACAGCCGCTTCTGCTGCCATTGTTTGACTGTCGCCTAAATACATTTCTGAAAATGCCATAACATGATGAATATCAATAGGATTTATATTTAATCTATACTTTTCAAATTCGGGTTCAAGCTCACGTTCTGACGTAATAAAAATACTTCCATGAGGTTTAAGTAGATTAATTATTTTCCCTGCGATTTCAGTACTTATCCCGCGGATTCCTTTATCATGATGTGCGGTTAGCTTAGCAAATCTTAATAAAAAATATGGCTGATGAACAGGCAAATATTTCAGTACTATTGTCTTATCTGGGGCAAAATATTTTGGATGAAAATAAGCGAGCTCATGGTAACCATTATAATGGATAGTTTTTCGCTCCCACCTTGAGTTATTACATGCAATAGGTGACAGAATAATCGATGATGGTGGATATGAAAAATATGAATACAGTGGGATTACATTAGCATCATCTTCATTCACATTTATTGACGAGATTCTGAACATTTTTCCAATAAAACCAATAATTGTTGATGTACCAACTAATGTATCAGGTTTTTCGCTTCTTACAATTGAAAAAAATTTAAAAAATTGAACCAATTGACTACAAAAAAAATTGAAATAATTAGTACCGCGATCTTTTGCATAAATATTCATAAAATTGATATTTTTTGATGTAAGCAAATTTTCGAGGACATCTTTCTTCTTGATCACGATTACTATATTGTGTTTTCCTTTTTTTAAGTTATCAATTGTATTTATAAATAAATGGAAATGTGCTGGATGACCTAAGTGGAATAATATTCTCATTTTAAATATGCTAACGCCAAAAACATCCAAGCCTGACTCCAGCGTATATATGAAATTTTGTTTGTATGGGTTTTAAATTTCTGATAATAAAAGTAACCACTATCAGCTTGCATATTGTTAATAGTCCAAGAAGTAATAGTTTTGTCAAAATCGATACCAATATTAAAAATTTTCCCTAATATTTTAAATGTAATTATTCCTTGTGCTTGATTATGTATTTCAACCGGATATTCTTTGGGAAGTCTCCAAAATGCTCTTCCATAATCTGTAAACTGATTATTTTTATAATATTCTAAGCCCTTTTTTATCGAATCATTCCATTCGGCATTATTTAGTTCCAGATGTTCTTTAATATTATAAATACTTTCTACAATATATCCTTGATGAAAATCTGTTTGGATTCTTTCTTTACCTGTTTCAGCATCTTTGCTATATGCCCAAACGCCATTTTGTTTTTGATTATTAATGACGTATTCCACGGCCAAAATTGCCTTATTTTTTGATTCCACAGATTTATTCACTAAATAATCGATTGCCAGAACCTCAGCCCCCAATAAACTGGCATTGTAACAAATGTCGGGCTTTAATGGAGTATAGCTGATACAAAGACCGTTTTCATCTTCAATCAATTTAAGATCTTGAGTAATAAATCGCGCTGCGCTGGCGATAACATTAATGACCGATTGACTTTTTGTAATTTTATAATACTCATACACTCCTTTGATTATCGTACCGGTGACAACAGACGATGGTGTAAATCTTTTTACATATTTGACAGGAGTTGCCCACGGAAAATTATATCCCCAGCAAGTTCCCGAGTAACCGGTTGAATAATTGTTTATAAGCCAATTATAGAAAAAATGGGCTTGCTGTAAATATGCTTTCTTTTGCGTGTTCTGATACAAAATCGAGTACGCATGTAAAAATAATCCCATTGCCTTAGGATTATAATCTTTTCTTATACCTAATATGGGTCGAATATTAATCGGATTTCGTTTTTGAAATTGAGTAGCTAATATTGGTCCCCATTTACCAATGATCTGAAACGGAATCCAAGAATTGAGAGTATCATAAGGATCATATCCTTTATATTCTTCCTTACGAATGTGATTTTCTAACCGATCAAATGAATCTTGAAAATTCAAATTGAATTATAGTTCGATAACTTTGTTTTCTTTGATACTTTGAACAACTTTAAAAGTCGCATCAGTGGAATGAAAACTCTCCTCAAAAGGAATGGGGCAGGAGGTACCATTTCTGATTGCACTAAAGAATTCAATAAGTTCTTGCTGATGTCCCTTATCTTGTCCTTTGAATTTTATTTTCTTTTTAGATTTTCCAAAAATGGTCATTTTTTTAAAATCATCAATCACAATTGATGTTTCATTGCTCAAAACTTCGATTAGTTCTTTGGGCATCATCTTGTTGCCATTAGAAAAATACGATATATTGGCTATACTTCCGTTGTCAAATTTCAAATTGATGTTTACAGTGTTAGACAAATTATCAGAAGTGTCCATCGCCTGAGCAAATACTGATTTAATTTTTGAATCGGAAATATATGTTGCTAAATCAATAAAATGGCAAGCTTCGCCGATAATTCTTCCACCCCCAATTTCAGCATCATTTGCCCAATGATCGGCAGGTAAAATACCAGCATTAATGCGCATGTTAATTGCTTTTACTTGTTCATCAGAAATTATTGACTTCAACTTCTTAATGTATGGAGAAAATCGGCGATTAAATCCAACCATAATTAATTTATTATAACTTTTACTATTATATTTTTTATAAATTGATTTTAATTCATTTTCGGTCAATGCCAACGGTTTTTCTGTAAAAATATGTTTATTTTGTTCGATAGATTGCAAAATATATTTGGCATGTGTATCATGTCTGGTGAGAATAAAAACTGTATTAACATTTGGATTTTCAATAACTTTTTCTGCTGAATCGTAACATGAATTAATTCCAAACTTTTTTGCAACGTACATAGCATTATTTCCATGATTTGTATTAATTGCAACAAAATTACAATTATTCTTCATCCTTGGTAATAATACATTTTGTGCAAAATTACCTGCGCCAATCAAACCAACATTTGGTTCATTCAGTTGGAATTTTGTTTGTTTCTTGATGTGTACATCTTTTGATTGTTTTTTATCAACATCGTATTTAATCAAAATTCCGGCAAAATCATCTGATTTATCGACGATCATATTATATGCTTTGGGAGTATCAGGTAAACTAAATTCATGTGTGATTAAATAATCTATGTCAATCTTTTTGGTGTGTAATAAATCTATAAATGTTTGCATATTTCGATTTTCGGTAAAGCGAACGTAGCCAATCGGATAATCAATGCCTTTTCCCTCATAATTTGGATCATATCGACCCGGACCGTAGGAGGTAGACATTAACAAGTCTAATTCTTTATTATAATAATGTTCGCGTGAAAAGCCGGTAGGAACTGCCCCTAATATTACAACTTTCCCTTTTTTTCGAGCAATTTTACCAGCAAATTCAACCGGATCCAAAGAAGTTGTACCTGCTGTGATTATTGTTGCATCTGTACCATTGCCAGCGGTCAAATGTTTAATAATTTGTTCAAGACCTTCATGTGACCGCCTAAAAGCGTATTCACAATTTCCAATTTGTGCAAGCTTAACTTTTTCTTTTTGGACATCAATACCAATTGGTTTAACTCCTGTCGCATTAAGTATTTGCATTGCCAACTGACCAATAAGTCCGAGTCCAATAACTACACAATTACTGCCAACTTGCAATTCAGCTCGCCTAATGCCCTGTATCGCTATAGCAGCAATAGTTGCAAATCCGGCATATTTTAGAGGAACATTTTTCGGTACTTTAACACATAAATTTTGTGGAATTGATACTATTTCTGCGTGCGATGCATTTTTACCTCCGCAAGCGACCATATCACTGACCTTAAAATTGGTAACTTTGGCGCCAACTGCAATTACTTCACCAGCACAGCTGTACCCAAGTGGGGAAGGGGCTTCCAATTTATTCATGACCGTTCCGTAAGTAGAGATAATTCCATTAGTTTTGATAGAATCAATTACTTGTTTAACTTCCTTTTTGCGCGATTTCGCTTTAGCAATGTACCCCTTTCGGGCCTCATTTACGGAATGTACTTCTGTTCCGGCACTAATAACAGAATAGTGATTTTTAACAAGAACTTCACCTTTTTCCACTTGTGGAAATGGTACTTCTAATATCTCCATCTTACCTGACTTTAATTGTTGAGTGAGTTGTTGAATTTTAACTGTCCGTTACAAGTTTTATATATTTGTTTAATCCCGCTTAAATAAATATAAATATTAATAAAAAGAAAGGGTAATATTACTCTTCCAATTACATAGAACCAGGAGAAAAATGAAAAAAAATACAAATAAATTGTCGAGATTAGAAAAAATTTTAATTTTTCATTCTTATAATGGTAGTATAAACCAAAAAACCATAATAAAAATAACAAATATCCTAATGGATATACTAATTGTTTAATTTTATTTGGTATTAATTTAGTATTTCCTATGTTTAATGGAGGCGAAATCATTCTAATAATTCTTAATGCGCTATTTCTAATGAATAATTGTGGATAATTTTTGATGAACAAAATTGACTGATCTTTCATTGTTTTATCAAAAACTGGTGATAGGTATTTATCCTCAGCTGTGTAGTTTTTAAATTTACTATTTATTGATTCAGCGTATTCCATTATTGAATGATCATTTGACATTATACCATATGGATTAGCATATTGTCCAACACCTGCAAAGAAAGTAGGCCAAAATATTGACCTGGTAGGTCTAAAATTACCTGTCTGATTATATCGAAAAAGACTTAATGAAATTAGTATGAATAATATAGGTAATAAATATAAAGTTATTTGATAAATAATTAATTTTGATTTCACATTTTGGAAAAACTTATAATATATACAAATAAACAGAGCAATAAAAAATGGCAAGAATGTTGTAATAGAGCGAAACCATATTGTTATACCTGTTAGTATCCCAGTTGCTAATAATAAATAGGTATTTTTATTTTTAATCCCCATATATATACAAATAAATGATAAAAGGACATCGAATTGTGGCCAGAAATCATAACCAAGAAATAAAGTTTTGCTTACAGAAACAAAATTGAAAATCATAAATATAGTTGTAAATAGTACGATTATATGGTCTTTAATATTAAATATTAAATAAAAAAGAGAGATTAGTAACGAGTGAATTATGATTTGTAGCCAGATATAAGGAGAAGCGTTGTATATTGGAATAACTTTCCACAACAATGATAATAATATTCCGGGACCAGGTAAAAATTCAATAAATTTGTTTCTATTTTCTGAATCATATATCGTTAAATAGTTACCATTATTATTCGAAAAATTATCCATCTTTAAAATTTCTGAACGACTTATAGTAATGCCTTGTCCTTTGTATAGGCCAACCGCGCAAGATGCATACTTATGGCTGGAACCGTGCTTTAAATTGTCAAATTTAGAATAAAAAAGACCTATGTGTGTTAAAACACTGATAAGAAATAGCATTAATGCTATATGTTTTCGTTTTAATGTTAACAAACTAATACAGTAGTTAATAACTATGTAGGATTATTAAGCAAAACATTTTTTAATTAGTACAAAATTTAGTTTATGTTTATTTCCTTATTGTACGGTTTAGCTTTAGTGATGTAACCTTTTCGTGCCACACGGTACTGATAGCAGAGCAATTATTTCTAATAAAAACTTTACTTTTTTCAATTTGTGGAGATAGAAATTTTAATGTCATCAGCTTACCTGATTTTAATTGTTGGGTGAGTTGTTGCATTATTTAATTACAGTCATATTTTTGTATGAAACAATTATATGTTTATTTAGGCTTTAATGCCTTAATCCATCGATGCCAACCAGCCCAGTTGCCTAATATATCTGCAACAAAGTTTGGTATCATCTTTCCGATAAAACTATAGTGTGATTTATTAAAATACCTAACTTGTTGTTCAACGTTCACAAAACCCGCATTATGAAATATTTTTTCAGCCTCTTTTTTATTGTATACTTTTGCTAATGGACAATCAGGTCCATCAGTATTTATAGATACCCATTCTTGATGTGTCAATTTTCGATTTGTTAGAATAGTTTTATGTTTCATTAGTAAATCATAATCAAATCCTGTCAGTTTAGATAGTATCCTTGGAGATTTGGGGATAAATAAAAGATTTCTAAATATTTTTCGCAAAAACATTATTTCAAAATAATAATTTATTGATGATTTATTGTAAACCATTACATTTACAGTTCCACTGGGAACTAAAACTCTGAACATTTCCTTTACAATTAAGTTTGTTTTTGGGCTATGATGGATAACACCATGACTATAAATATGCTCAAATGTATTATCATCAAATTTTAATTCCTCAGCATTCATCGTACAAAACTTTCCAATTAAATTGAAGGAATCAAAATTTGTAACTACATGTTGAGTAGAATTATCATCAATGTTAATTCCCGTATAAATTGCACCATTTGCAGTGAATTGTCGACCATCAGTTCCTACACCACAGCCAATTTCCAAAATCTTTTTATTATTAAAATTCTTGAAATTTGCCATTTCTTTAATACTGGGAATTTTATTATACCTATATTGTTCAATTTCTTGATAATATTCTTTTCTATTTTTACTTGAACTAGTATTAGATCCACACGGATTTTCATTCCAAAATGACTTGACTTCATTTGTCATAGAGGAATTATTTGTTTCATTCATTAATCTGTCGAAGTTAATTTATTAGAAGATATTATAATTTTCTGTTATTACTGATTTGTTAAATTTATTTTTTTGCATTACTTGAGAATATTATTTAAAAAACGTCTGAAACCAAATTTCATTTGTTATTAATCGCCAAATAATCTGTGAGTTATCAGAAACTCCATTTTTATTATCATTGATTAACTTTCGAATATATTTGGTATTATAAAATCCACGTTTTTCAATTGCTTCTTCAGAAAACAAATCGTTTACCATCTCATTAAGATCATTTTTGATCCAATTACGTAGGGGAACACTAAACGGGGCTTTTGATCTATATATAATCTTCTTTGGTAAATATTTTTCTGCAACTTTTTTTAATATATACTTTTGAGTATTTTTTTTAATTTTTAAATCATTTTTTAAGGTAAATAGGAATTCAACTATACGATGATCAATTAGTGGTGGTCTTGCTTCAACGCTAGCAGACATTGCTGCCTTATCAAGGTATGCCAGATTATGATCACACATATAGATTTTAGAATCACAATAACACATTTTTGTTAAGTAATCAATTTTGTTATACCTATTAAACAGTTTTTTTTCATAAACATAGGAAGGTGATTTATAGCAATTATGCTTTTTGGAATATATTTTATCAAATAGATCCTTAGTCAGTGCAGAATTTTTAGAAATTATATGTCGTTCAAATTGATTTAAATCCGCAAATTTTAGAAACTCCTTGATCCAACGAAAATATTTAATATTGGTTTTTCCAATATTGTAAGGTAAAAATGGAGCTGTATTATAAATTAAATATTTTAACCATTTGGGAATTTTTTGGAAATATTCTGCTTTTAAACAGGCAAGGTAACTCCGATACCCTCCGAAAATTTCATCAGCTCCCATTCCTGACAATAATACTTTTATTCCTTGTTCACTTGCAGATTTAGCAATCAGATGTGTGTTTATTGCCGATGGATCCGCGATTGGTTCATCAAGATGCCAAATCATTTTTGGAAGTAAGTTTACAATATCAGGTTCGAGCAAAATTTCCTTATGATTAAAACCATAAGATTTTGCTATAATTTTAGCATATTCCGAATCATCGGTATTACCTTGGGCATTTAAATCGTCTTTGGTGAATTTTATGGTAAAAGAATTAATTGGCTGTGAAATATTTTTCTGCATTAATACTGCGATCAGAGACGAATCTAATCCACCGCTTAACATTGCGCCAATCGGAACATCGGCAATCATTTGCAAATGAACAGAATCAGTGATAAGTGCATCAAGGTTATCAATAGCATCATCTTCAGAAATTTTATTTTCAGTAGGTATAATATTCCAATATTTTTCTATCGTGTGTTTATTATTATGATGATACAAATAAGATCCTGCTGGAATTTTGTGAATATCCTTAAAACCTGTGTACGGGGTAACTTGATAGTGAACTGTTGTATGTAGAGCATATAGATCGGGTTGTTTAGTGTACAATCCACTTGCCAACATGGCCTTAATCTCAGATGAAAATATTAATTGGCTTCCATTCCGATAATAGTATAATGGTTTAATTCCAATTCTATCGCGCGCCAGGAAAACCGTGTTGGATTCCTCATTATAAATTGCAAATGAGTACATGCCATTTAACATGTCCAAACATTTTGGACCCCACTCTGCGTAGGCATACAATAACACTTCGGTATCCGAGTTCGATTTAAATGATCGACCTTTAGCAGTTAATTTCTTCCTGATGAATTTAAAATTATAAATTTCACCATTGAACACAATCCAATTCTTAGATTTTTTGTCGAACATTGGTTGATGTCCCTTATTAGAAACATCAATTATCGAAAGCCGCCTGAATCCAAGTCCACTATTATGTTTTGCAAACCATTGAACGCCGCTATCATCGGGGCCTCGATGAGTAATACTTTGAGTTGCCTTCTTTAAAGAATATTCATTTCCGCAATTTATATAACCAACTATTCCACACATTTTAATGTTGCTTCATAAATAATTTCTATCGTACCTGATTTTAATTATTGGGTGAGTTGTTGTAGCTCTTTAATTTATTAAGCTGAAAAACATTTTTTTTGATGTTATAATTTTAATAAAATAAACATTATATGAACTAATTTTTTATAATAACATTTTTTGTAAGCCATCCATTAAAGATATCTGTGGTGACCAATTCAAATATTTTTGAATTTTTTCAATGTTTGCTACAACATCGTTAATTTCATTTTTGCGTTTAACATTTGAATATTTCACATTTAATTTTTTGTCAATAATTTTTTCTACATATTTTATTATTTGTGGAACTGAATAACTTTTGCCATAGCCTAAATTGAATATTTCGAAGCTATCTGGTTTGTAGTTCAATATTTTTATATAAGCATTTATCATGTCGTCAACAAATAAGTAATCGCGTTTTGGATTTGGATCCTGTAAATATATTGCCTTGTTTGAAATTTGTGAAATGATATTCGAAATTAGAAATCTCTTATTTTGAGCAGGGCCATAAATATTAAACGGACGGAAAATAATTATTGGTACGCCAAAATCTGCATGGTATCCTCTGCAAATTTGTTCGCCAATTACTTTTGTATTTGAATATGGATTAAACGATTTTACAGGATGTATTTCATCAATCGGCAAATATTGCGGATTACCATAAACATAGGAACTTGTATAGATAAATTTTGCCTTATTCTTTCTACACAATTCGAGACAATTCAATGTGCTAACTATATTTGTTTCATAAAATATTTGCGGATATTTATATGATTCAGGAACATACGATTTTGCTGCTAAATGAATTAACACATCAAATGATGTAATGGATGATATTTGATTCCAATCGGTTAAATTTGTTCCATTTGATATATCAAGTATTTTTACTTCAAAATTTAAGCTTTTTAATTTTTTTACCAGAACATTACCAATAAATCCTTTTCCACCTGTTACAACAGTTTTCATCTATTTGAGATACAGATTTCTATTTTTATCAAATTCAGAAATTGCACGTTCGTAATCTTTAGGGCGACCAATATCTAACCATTTCCCATGATGTTTTTGTACATCAACATGTATATTATATTTCAATAAGTCTAACATTAAATCATCAAATCCATAAGGCTTATTTTTTGGGATATATTTTAGTATCTCTTTATTCATAATATACACTCCCATACTTACTTCGATGTTCAGTTTTGGTTTTTCTCGAAAGCCAATCAATAAATCTTTATCAGTTATAAGTTCACCATAATCAATAAGATGCGTACGGTTAAACGAAGAAATAGTAAATAAATTTTGATTTTTTACATGAAAATTATACAAATCAGAGTAATTGATATCAGACAAAATGTCGCCATTCATAACCAAAAAATCATCAGGCAAATTATCAATTAATTGGAGTGGACCCATAGTTTTTAAGGGAATATATTCTTGAGAATAATCTATTTTTACATTCCATTTTGTACCATCACCAATATATGCTTTGATTAATTCTGCAAAATGGTTGATTGTAATTGTGATATGAGAAAAACTCTTGTTTACTAATTGTTGTATGATAATTTCAAGAATTGAAGTTTTTCCAATTGGCACCAAAGGTTTAGGTATTGCAATTGTGTAAGGTTTTAACCGTGTTCCTTTTCCACCGGCTAAAATAACAGCACGTTTAGACATTGTATGTTTCCGTTTTGTATAAATCTATATTATTTTTTAACCACTCAATAGTTTCAATTAACCCTGTTGATAAATCATATTTTGGCAACCAGTTTGTATTGTTGACCAATTTAGAATTATCACAAAGAAGTCGCTTAACTTCACTATTTTCAGGGCGTATTCTTTGGGCATCCGAGATAATTTCAACATTAGATTCCATTATTTCAGAGATTAGATTAACTAGGTTTGCAATTGTTATTTCTTGATTCATACCAATATTGATAGTTTCGCCTAACAATTTATCACATTTTAAAATATTAATGAATCCGCTAACAGTATCTTTTACATATGTCAAATCTCTGGTTGGTGTTGTATTTCCTAGAGAAATTTTTTCTTTTCCTAATAAGATTTGCATAATTATAGTCGGAATTATGGCTCTCGCAGATTGTCGAGGACCATATGTATTGAACGGTCTAACAATTTTTACTGGAAGTTCAAAAGATTTTAAATAGCTAATTGCCAATTGATCTGCAGCAATCTTGGATGCAGAATAAGGTGATTGACCAAAATGAATGTGTTTTTCATCAATAGGGACGTATTTCGCTGTACCGTAAGTTTCACTAGTTGAGGTTATGATAATATTTTTGGTGCCTAACATTTTCGCCGATTGAAGAATATTGTAAGTGCCCTCAACATTCGTTTTGATGTAAGCAAGTGGTGTGACGTAAGAGTAGGGGATGCCAATCAGCGCTGCAAGATGGAAAACAGTATCGCAAGTGTTCATAGCATTATGCACGCTATCAAAATCACGAATATCACCACTGAGCACTTCAATTTCGTTAATATACTTGGATTGTTCCAACCAACCCCAATTATTTTTTGAATTATAATGAACAAATGCTCTTACAGCATAACCCTCTTCAATACATTTTTCAACCAGGTGTGAACCTATAAATCCACCTGCGCCAGTTATTAATAGTTTTTCCATACTGTATCCAGAATTAAGTTTCCAATATTATAAAATTTGGTGAATTTTTATATGTTATCATATTAAATTTATAAATATTTCGAGTTAGTAGGATTTATAAATTACTTAAACAAAATTGATGCTTCAGACTAACTACAAAAATATCAACCATTATTTAATATTTTATCAAATACTTGTTTGAAATTTTTCACTAATTTTTCTTCGGTAAATTTATTTTTGTAAATGTTAAAGCTATTTTCACCCATATTCTTTCTTAAAACTGGATTTTCAATTAATTCAATTATTTTTTCTGAAATCTCTTGAGGATTCTTTTTCTGTACTAAATATCCATTTACTCCATCAATTACGGATTCAGATATTGCTGCATGCTCAGTAGAGATTACGGGTAATCCTGCTGCTATTGCCTCCACAATTACCCATGGGTGCCCTTCATTTCTGTAATAAGTAGGAAAAACAAAGACATCAGAATTAGCAAATAATTTTTTTTTATCTTTTCCAATAACAGGTCCTAAATTAGTAATTGGCAGGTTAGGATTCTTATTCAAAAATTGATTTATTTCTTCTTTACAATCTAGCGAGTTGCCTGAAATATAAAACTGTACTTTGTTAAGGTATTGTTTTGGGAGTTTTCCACACGATTCAATAAAATCAATTACTCCTTTTGACTTTATATAATTTCCTAAGAAGAGAAATTTTACTATATTTTTACAATTTTCACTTTTTGTTGGAACAATATAATCACGACCATTGTGTACTACAAAAATTTTATTACTTGGCATTAGATGTTCATATAGTTGCTTTAGGTTGTTTCCTAAAACAATTTGCCCATCTATCATTTTTTGAATTTGTTTGATGACCCATTGCATTACAATTCCGCATTCATTTCTATACCAATTTCTAAAGTAAGCACCGCGCAAATGACAAACAATTTTTTTTCTAAATAATTTTGCAATTATAATAAAAAGACTATCTCTTAGGTAACCTATTGTAGTTTGTTGTGAAGGAATATATACTAAATGGGGTTTATATTGAATTATGTTTTGTACCAATTTTAGATATTGTTTAACAGTGTATAATAAATTCCTTAAATCAATTTTACCAATATCATTAATATTTTTATGATGTGAAATATCAAAATGGATTAGGTCATAATAATTTGTCAATTTTGAATTCAAAATAATCGAAGTAGCAATGGCAGGACCAATATGTGGTGGTGGGAGTTTGCCAAATAAAAGAATTCTATATTTCATTTCTGTTGAAATATTGATGGAAATGTCTTAAAAGAAATCCGGTGCTCAATATCAATATTGTGTCCAAGGGTATTCTTGCGCGTGTAAACCCCATAACAATCATATGCGCCAACGTATAGAAGAATAAAATTCCTAAAAACAAAATGAAAATACCTTTTTTTTGTTTATATAGGAGTATTATTCCTATGGGAAACAGTATTAGAAGCGGGAAATAACTAATAAAATATATATATTGTCTGAGATTGTTTGTTCCATATAAGAAATTTTTACCAATAGGTGTTCTAATCGGGCTCCAAAATTTGTGAAATTTAACATATGCTAATGATAAAAATTCTTTAGGTTTATTTTTAATAAAAGTTAGTGCTTCTCTTTGATAAGCATTTGCAACTTTAATAGTGGCCTTTGGCTCACGTGGTATGGGAGGATATTTTTTAATTATTTCAGGGTGTGGACTACTTAGATATATTTGATCTAAGCTGATGTCATTAGTTAGAAAATGATAAGATAGTTCATTATTGCCTTGCCATAACCCAAAAGGCCCGTGTGTTGAGATAATGATTTTTTCTGTTAGCATATAATTTCTTACAATCCAAGGAGAAATAGTTATTACAGCGAACAATACTATAATTGAGATATTTTTGATTAATCGTTTGTAATTTTTTGCAATTATTATTTCATTGTAAGAAATAAATATGAGCACAGCTGGTAATATAGCAATAATTGAGCCCCTTGTAAGCATTAATAAACCAATAATGATTCCAATTTCAGCAAATGTAGCAAATGATTGATTTTTACTGTAACTAATCAGTAAGTATAACAAAGATAATAGCAGCATTAGAAATAAATTTGTATCTTGAACTGATAAAGAATAAAGAAAATAATATGGATAAAGTAGAAAATATATTGATGTAACGACAGCAATTAACTTTTTCAAGATTACCCGACTTGTTAAGTAAAAAAGATAAGTTGCGATTGATATAAGAATTGTATTTAATAAAGCGATGGCAAACCAATTGTCTCCAAATAATTTAAAGCTCATGCCAATTAAAAATGGATACAGTGGCTCATAATCAATTGAGAATGTAGGATATTCTATTGAAAAGGTATTATGATTCGCAATATTTTTAGCAAGTGATATTATAGCAGAATGACTATTTCCTCTGTTAAAAGCAGTATCCTGCAAATAGTACGAAATAAATAATTTACTAATTCCGACAATAATGATAATAGTTGCGAACAATATAGTATAATTGGTACGTATTAAATTAATTATTTTATTATACATACTTGATGACAAACAAAATTAGTAAATGAAACAGAAATTTAGATTATTTGATATTGTGACTAATGTTAAATGCAGTAAAAATAGAAAAATTGTTACATTTGTTTTTTTATATCTCAATTAATTTAAAACTCATTGATTTGAAAAATTATATGCAAAATATTTATTCAATTATTTAATGCCTTTTTAAGATTTATTAAGTCTGATATTGTTTTTCTAAGTCTTTTAGTGGCTTGAATTCGAGTTTTTCGGATTTCTCGCAGTGGTTTACTTAATGGAATTTCACAGACCTTAATTTTAGGATGTTTATAGGATCTGATAACCAACTCAGATGGAAAAACAGCATGTCGCGTAACACATTGTTGTATAATAGGATTGAGTTTATTTTTACGGAAAGTTTTTAGACCATGAGTTTCAGTAAGTTTTAGATCAAATATATATTGCAATAAAAAATTATATAAGTACGTGAATAATCTTCTGCTAAATGGTCTTTGATCTATCCCAGAGCTAATTTTTTTTGAACCGATTACCAAGTCAAATTGTTTTAGTTTTTCAATTGATCTGTTAAAGTAATCTACATCTAAATAGTCTAATTCTAGTATTGCAACTGTATCAAATGTACTTTTATTAATTCCGCTTATTAGGGCTTGACCATAATCAGCTATCCCGTTATCAATTAAAGCGATAACTTTTTGATACCGCTTGGCTAAATTACTTGCGATATTTTTTGTATTATCAGTGCTTCCATTCTCTGTCAATATAATTTCATAATTATTGAATTCATTACCAATTTTTTGAATTAAAAATATAACTTTTTCTTGCAGAATTTCTTCTTCATTAAAAACTGGTATAACTATAGAAACAGCTTCTTTCATACTTTTTTTATTTCTTCGGCTAATTCTTTACCCGTCATAATAGCATCTTCCATCCCACCATATTCCCAAGCGCCATATCGACCAACACTAAATATATCCATTTCTTTGAGTTTGTCTCTTAGGAATGACACGATCTTCTGCCTATTGAAATCATAAATGCAGTAGGCCACTGGGATTTTGTAGCAATAAGTTGCAACAACTCTATTAATTTTAAAAATTCCTAACTCTAAAACTTGCTTTTTTACTTCATTCAAAAAGTATTCTTTACTTAAAGAGTGATCTTTCGAACCGATCTCGACAGATATTATTTGGTTACTATTTGGTGATGCGTTTTTAAAATAATTTTTTGGAAAACTAGCACGATAAAATGATATTTCAGGCTCTGGAAAATACATCCAGTGAATGCCTTTTGGAATATTACCATCAATAATAAAATTTACAACATAAACAGTTGTATAGCGTAATCTATTTGATATTTCCATAAGTAGTGGATCATTGACATATTTAATTAAAGAAGTTAATGGGATTGTTGATATCAATTTTTCGTAGTGAAATTTTTCCCCATCTTGAAAAGTTAAAATTTTCTTTTTAGCATTAATTTTGATGAGATGTTTTTTAAAATTGAGATTTGTTAAGGTAGTCGCCATAGCATCTGGTAATTCTTGTATTCCATAATCTACTGGATACAAGAAATCTGTATTATATCCATATCTAACATTCCCCGGGAAATCAGCATTGTTCCTAATTAAGTCAATATCTGCAGTTGGTAAGTGACGCATCCAATCACAAGTTAAGTGAGACGGATCAGTATCCCATATTTTTTTATTGTATGGTAGTAAATAATGATTTGCTATACCGGCTCCAAATGCCTTTAGCGCGTATTCTTTATATGATCCTGTACGCAATTTGTTATCATTTTTTCTCAATTTGCCATCAATTTCATTAAGACCATTAAGGCAGTCTCTCTTTATTGTATTATTAACTCCATATAAATTAAGTTCAAATGGGTAATCAATAATCCTATCGCCAATATATATTGTAGCATTCCTCTTATGAGATTTGAGAGTTAACCCTAAATTGTCAACAATAAATTTTTTTACATAATCATATTTAATGTGTAGCAAATGGGGTGCAACATCGAAATTATATTTTCTCCATGAAATAGTCTTAACTAATCCTCCTACTGTGAGGCCCATTTCATATATGTGGGTATTAATATTGAAATGATAGGCAAAACTTAGGCCAGTTAGTCCAGCCCCTATTACAATAACATTTTCTTTATTCAATTTATATTTAAAAACAAAATTTACTAGCAATAAATCCTTCGGCTCTCTTTGCAGAGGCAATATAACCGTAGGTTTTTGTTATAGAATCAATGTAGTCTAACCATTTTGTACCGACTCTATTCATTTCTGATTTATAACATTTCAAGGCTTGTATCTTATATTTATATGTTTCTGATATATCAATGAATATGTTTGGAGTAAATAAATTTTTATATATATACCAATTGCATTGACCCAATAAGACTCTTGGGATTTTTCTACTAGCGCCGATAGCAATTCGTGAAGTCATTTCATGGTCCCTATGCAAATCATCAAACCACGGACAAATGATTGTATCAACTTCAAATTACTCAATTGTAAATAAAACTTTGGTAACTATAGTATCTGAATAATTAATGTGTAATGTGCTTTCATCTAAATATTCAAAAGAATAACCAAGAATTTTCGATGCATTTTTGCTCTCTTAAATAGATATATTATTTTGTCTGTAACTAACTCCACTTGAATTTTGCCAACTTCCATCACTCAAAGTTATTAAATGTACTTTGCCCCCATTTTGGATTATTCTTGATATTGTTCCTCCTGCCATCCACTCCAAATCATCAGGATGAGCTCCAACTACGAGGACATTTTTAATATTTGTTAATAAATTCATAATATTATTTAGTATACATCCGAATCACCCATTGTATAATACCATAATCTTGGATTGTCAATTTTTTCCAGTTTTAGTTTACCAATGTTTTTATATCCAATATATGTTAAAGGCGTTGAAGGTACAAATCTTAATTTTTCGAACACACTATATATTGAGTGTCCAATTGGTGCCCAAGAATTAACATTTTCACATTGATGTTTTTTTGCATAGCAGATAATCGAAGAAATAAATTTTAATTGATATTCTGGTTTGAGCAATAAATAATCTACTAGATCCATTTCCTTTTTGCCTTGATTAATATAAAACTTTATAACAGCATAACCTCCAATTTCTTTATTATTACCAAATACCAATAATTTATATAATGAAATTATAAGTCCTATAACAAGAAATATATGTCTACAATTCCATCCGTTTTCCCTGATTTTCAAAATTACTTCAACCAATTATATCTGATTAGAAAGTAGTTCTTATTGTATTAATTTGATTGTCTGAGATATTTCTAACTGACTTAGATTTTGTTTTAATAATTGGCATAATATGAATATTTGATAATGCTAACATCAACATTAGATACCATAGAAGTGTTGTATAATAAAATGGATGGCCAGTGATTGAATAGATCAATATAATAAATAATAACATAATTGTATAATAATATTCTATACTACGACATCTTCTATAAATAAATCTTAATCTCCGATAGAATGAAATGCAGATCAACAAAAATATTGTTACCCCAAAAATTCCTATTGAGGTTAAAAAAGCTAAATATTGATTATGTGCACCATATGTTTTAAAAGTGCCAAAAATCTTTTCATAAACAGTATATTCAGTTAGATATACGTCCATAATTGTTAACCAGCGATTAACTCTTCCGCTACCAACACTACCTGCAGAGTCAAAGCTTCTTTGTTCAATAAATATCTGTTCATTAGAAAATCGATTTTGAAGCATAGTACTGTAATTATACGCGATTATAAATAAAAACATTATGAATGGAATTATAAATACGACATTATATTTTTTCAATTGAAAATGTTTTAAAATTAAAAATACCACTAACATTAATATTGCACTTTTCGTTAAAGCAAACCACATGATTACCAATGTTATTATCCAAGTGAATCTGTATAAATATTTCATTTTCATTGATATTTTAATCCCTTGCAGTGTTTGTAATTTCAAGTATAAACTGCCAAATAATAGAGAATATACAGCTTGATAGGATGGTGTTCCCGGATCATTATATAATCCTGAATATCTCAAATATGTATCTACAGATCCATACACTTTTCTCGAGTTATCAGTAATAATTGTAATCAAATATATAATTCCCAAAATTAATAAGCTAATCCAAATTATCTTATATATTTTTATTCTGTTAGAGTAATCTCGCATATATGTTGAAGCAAAGTAGTAGATTAGAAACGCATCTACCATTTTGATTAATGTTATGACACTATCTATTAATTTAGCGTCACTGTCATTAAAATTAAAATAAAATGCAGCTAGAACGTGTAAAACAAGAAATAATACAATTTTATTATTATTTAATATGTCTTTGTTACGACTACTAGTAAAAAAATTAATTAATAGGAAAATAAAAAGATATATTCCTGTAATGTCCAATGCGCTTAGCGAGAAATATCTAATTTCAACAGTTGTATCAATAAATGGTTTAAATAAAAATAGGTAATACACAAATTGATTTTTTTGCGCAATAGTAAAATAAATAATGAAACTAAGTCCAAATAAAGCAACTATCGTTAGTATTATAGTAACAATAGTACTATGACTTGATATTAATATCATATTGTGCCTATCCTTGAATCGTTCAAATTTGAAAAATATACATGCATTTTATTTGGATAATTTCAAACATAAGGATTAGATTGGTGAATAATATTACGATGTAACAACTATAAACGTACTTAATATTAAAAATCATTAAAACAAAACATTATATTAATGTTAATATTGTGTTCACTTTTTAAGTGCAATTATTATTTGATTTACCCAATTTTCAGATGATAATTCATAACTAGTTTTTAATGCATTATCGCACATGCTATTAATTTTATTTTTATTATTCAACAGATTAAAAATAAATTCAACATTTTGTTCAAAATTATTACCTAAGATAAAGCCGTTATAATCATTGATAATATATGAAATTTCCGGAGGATGATTGATAAATTGAAACGTGATGTATGGTCTACCGTAAGCGAAAGTATGGTTAATGGATAAGCCCGAAATGCCAGGAACAAATACAATTGTAGATTTTTTCATAATTGGTGCTATTTTTTTTTCTGCAATTAACGCACCTTTCCATTTTATTGAACTATCAATAGCTGAATATTTTTTAACTATATTAATACCAGGGCCATCGCCAATAATAATAAGGTTAATTTTTCTATTCATTATGTTAAACTTAATTTTTAACTCTTTGTAGTATGAAAATAGCAAATCAAGTCTTTTGGTTGGAATGAGCCGACCAATAAACAATATTGTTAGTTCATCAAGATTTGGATAGGAGAATTTATAATGTCTTTCAATATCAATTGTACTAATTGTATTGTTAGCCCAAAATGCCTTACCTTTATTAATTAAACCTGTTTTTACAGAACATTCATAGCTTTTCTTAGTATAAAATATTATTCGGTCAAAAAGTTTATAGTAAAGTTTGGTAAATATCTTATCGATCAATCCACTCGTATTGTTGTTGGAAGTGGATATGGGATGGTTATAACTAATCAATCGAACGTGTTTCCCTCTATATTTTGTAATTTCTCTTAAAAATATAGCGTACAAAATTAATAGTATGTTTTTTTTCTCTCTGGGAATTAATACCCAATCATTTTTATGAAAGTATTTTTTAAGAATTTTTCTTACTTTCCTCGAATAACCAAATTTTGCTTTCTCTATTCCGGTTTTTACAAAATCGAATTTTATATTATATTCATATTTGTCTCCCATGTTTTTACGCCCTGTCCCAATGATAACAGTGATGTCAATTTCAGAACTTAGATGAAGTTGATAAAGTAAATTAACTTTATAATGATTAAGATTGGGGCTTAGCCAGAGTACTTTCAATTATGATATTATTAGATTATAAATATTATGAAATTTTATTACCATTTTATCTATTGCAAAAGTCATTGCGTATTTTCGTCGAGTATTTATATATTTATCAGATTCCGTTTTATTATCATGATAATAACTAATTCTATTTGCTAATTCAAAAATATTATTTACGACATCCTCAGGAAAGCATTTTTTAATTATCTCTGTAATACCGCCTCCATCTGAAAATACTATTGTAGGTTTACCGTATTGAAGGGCTTCAATTGCTACTATACCGAATGTTTCAGTAGTTGACGGAAAAACACAAATGTCCATTAAATTTTGGTAAATGCCGATATTTTTTTTATACCCTGTAAATACAACATTTTTACCAATTTTTAAATGTTCCACCAAGTCCTCGAGATTACTCCTTTCATTGCCATCGCCAACTAATAGTAAACTTGAGTCTGGATATGATTTTTGGAAAATATGGTAAGCTTGAATTAGTAAATTAATTCTTTTCCAATTAATGAATCGAGAACTAGTACCTACTACAAAACTATTCAACGACAATTGTTTTGCGTATTTATTTGTAATTTGGAAATAGTTGGTATTATCAATAACAATACCGTTATAAATAACAAAGTACTTATTTTTGCTAATTGAAATAATTTTTAACCAGTAGTCTTTGGTATAATGCGAATTAAATGTAACAATTTTAGCCACCCATTTCATGAAATATTTTTGAAAATATGTTTTCAAAAATGCGATAAATTTATTCGGCTGGTTAAATTCTTTTACACCATGTTCGGTATATACAATCTTTGATTTAAGAAATAACAGAACCAATCCCAGCAATGGACTAAATAAATGCAAATGAATAACATGATACTGTTTTAAAAGTCTATAAATTTTGATATATTTATTAATTGATAGATCATATCCATTTTTAAGATCACCACAAAAACAATTGAAATTATTTCCTCTAAATTTGTTTAATAGTTCTCCTTCCATTTTTAAAAATAGGATATCTACATGAAAGCCGTCAATATTGTTTTGGGCAACACTTAGATCATAAACAATTTTTTCAATTCCACCAAATTTAGCTGAACCTATTATGTGTATTACTTTTATCATTATTTTTTCAATAGGATTCCATAACTACTATTATTTTTAATTTGGCCCAAATCGTTAATTTGGAACGAGCGGTATAAAATCAAAAATAATATCTGCGGTAATAATACAAAAATGAATAGTAAAGGATTATATGGAGTATTAAAGAATTTTATTTTTATTAATTTTGTGAGTTTGTTAAAAATTTTCAGAGGAAATCTGACAAAATAGGTGATTATAAATCCAATGGTGTTAGAAAACCCCACAATATTCATTATAATAAAGGAATTTCTCTCTAAAATTACTTTTAACCCAAATGGTGTATACCTGTAATAGTCATGTGGTGTTTCATGCAATAATTGAAAAAAAGGAGTTGTAATAATTAGATGACCTCCCTTTTTTAATACTCGATATATTTCAGACAAAAACTCGTCGAAATTAGGTACATGTTCTAATACTTCTGTACAAAGAACTATATCAAATGTTTGAGCCTTAAACGGAATATGTTTTCCATCATAATATAGATCTACAGAACTATTTATATTAGGAGTATCTTCCATTTCTATACCTATAGATTTTGTAACATATTTTTTGTAAATTTTTTTATATGGTTTTCTTCCACATCCAATATCCAACAAAAATCCACTTAGATGATTATTAGAAAAACATGTTTCTATATAGTTATATCGAAGTGTATTTACAATTACAGCTCCCATGTTATTTAATCTAAGTTTATACACACAAAATATTATTTAATAGTTTGTTTTAATTGTGATCTGATATTTATAAACAGAAACAGAAATAATTGAGAAATTTACTTTTGTATGTTTTGATATCCATTAAACTGTATAGTTGTAATATTTGTACAATATTTTCCATGATCGACATTATTGAAGTTAGATAGATTTTATCAATTTTATTAGAAAAGATTACACAATTTCATTGTATTCTATACAAATTTGTCGATGGGATTAATGGAATGAACAACCTTGAATTGTTATACTTTTTTATTTGTTTATCAAAGAAAATAAACCGTTTCTGAACCACTGAATTTTTTGGTGGTATCAAAAACGGAATACAATGTTCCATTGATTTGAATCTGCTATTTAAATTGTAATATTTTGTTCCCAAAAATGTGAAATAATTTGGTAGTGTAAACCCTTTGCATTTTTTTTTAATACTATCATTTCTATTTATTACAATATTCCTTGTATATTGTATTCTGCTTTTAGGGAGAAAAAAAGTATTTTTATCTAACTCTTCAAAAAGCAAATCTTTTAATGAGTCATAAAATGAAGTTACTAATTTAATAATTTTGTTGTCAGATATTTTTTCATTAGTGAACCATTTATCTCGATAGTGAATAGTCTTATCTACTAATTTAGATAAACTATGATCACTTTGGTGCAATAAGTCAATATCAAATTTTATTCCCTTAGCTTTTAGTAAAAATGACCTAATTTTAATAATTTTATATTCAATTTCTTGATCTAAATGGAAAAACATTATAAGTAAAAATTCCAATGCAGTTTGTCTATCGAATTGTTGTACCCTACAAATATTTGAATTAGTTAATATTTTTATTGATTTTCCTTCCATTTTTTTAAAATTGGTGAAATGCGAATATTTTAGAATTGTGGACAAATGTTTTTTTTCGCAAGCAAAAATATTATGAGTAAGGATTCTTTTTTCACTTTTACTTAAGTCCATTTCTATTTTGTTAAGTCTGTCATTAGTTGTGTTGGTTATTATCAATAAATCTAAATCTGAAATGCCGGGATTATTAATTGAGCCTAATTGATAAACACTTAAAATATCTGGATGATTAATTAAGTTATGGGAAATCTTATTGGCTAAATCAATATATTCATCATAATGTATAAATGTTGGTCTGTCTATTAATTTAAAGTTAATTTTAATATTATGTTAAATTGATAGTTTGGTCATCATTGATTTGATTAATTTGATCATGTTGTAATTAAAATTTTCATTGCTAATTTTGACAAAGGATGTAGGTAAATTGGTTGAAATTATACTAGTAGCAATTTTTCGGAATGCCTTGCTTTGAAATCCGAATAATATCTTATGAAAATGATTTAGATTGTAATTCCAAGTATTTCTAATTTTTGAAATTTCTTCAAGTATTTCAATTTCGTCTCGGTTAAATTCATGTGCTAATTTTCTAAAACTATCTTTCTTATATATTCCTTTTTTTTCAACTGATTCAAAATATAAAGTCGGCAATATCATAATTTGACTTAGAAAACTTTTTAATTGATAGATATTTTTTGGTATGTAATTGTTTTCAATTTTATTTATTAACGAGTTACTAAGCTCAAGGAATGGTTTATTGTAGTTTATATTGTCAGGCAATTGTATTGTTAGCGAAAGATCTTTTCTCGGATAAATTACTTTTGAATATTCAAATAATTCATGCGGGAAAAATGTTTGTGGATAATTTTGTAGTTGTTTTTTGTATATTATGAACCAGCCGTGGTGTTGTAGAGGATCAAAATTATAAATCAATTTGGTTGATTTATTTATAAACCGTTTAATTAACTTTGAATCTCTATATTTTTCTTTTACTATTAATAATCCATCAAAATCAGAATATGGAATAACTTCATCAGTTGCAATACTTCCATGAACAATTACAGCTATAAATGCATCTTTGAAACTGGAATTGATCAATTCTTGAATATGCTTAACTATTGATTGATTTCCTACATATTTCTCACAAGTAATAGTTATGCTTTTGGTATTTTTCAATTAAATAATTTTATTTCCTCACGTTTTGTATGATTCAATTTCATTTAATTATTAGTTTATGAGTAATGTCTTTGATTACAAAGTAGTAGAATTTCAGTATAATCAAAATTGATAAAATAATCATAATTATTAATTTAAATTCAGGAATCAGATTAGGTAAGTATCTAATACTTATAAATTGGAACATAAATAATGAACCGACTACTGCCAATGAACCTTTTAAATAACTCATTAATTTTTTGTATGAATACGAAATACAATAATTAATCGCTTTAAACATTGTTAACATTGATATTATTTTTGCTATTGCAAGACCGTAAGACACCACCAAAATTCCATAATTACTACCAACTATAATAGCTATTGTTACCAATATAGTTCGTATCATTGCTATATAAGTCCCAATTTCTGGTTTACCAATACTTGGAAATATTACATCTCCAAATTGTCCTAATGATTGAATTGCACCAGCAAAAGATAGTATTTGAACAATTGGTATCGCGTTATCCCATTTGTCTCCAAAAATTGTTTGTACAATTAGTTCTGCATTAAAGGCCAAAATCGTCATCACGGGGAAAGAAATCATTGAAATTATTCGGATGGATTCAAAATATCCGATAATAATCTTATTTTTATCTTTAACTGCTGAAAAAGAGGGAAATAATACATTTCCAAAAATATAGGATATTCTTCTTACTGGAGTATACATAATATTGTAAGCAAATGCATAATATCCTAAAATTGTTGCTGCAAATAATTTCCCCAAAATTAAGTAATCAATATTTCTTTCTAGAAATAAAAATATAGTTGAAATCTTATATTTTATTGAATACCATATCATTTCTTTAACATCGTCATAATTGAAAACAAATTGTGGTTTCCAGCTACTATGATTTAGTACCAATATTAGTTTTGCGAAAGTTGATACAAGAATTTGAATGACAAGTGCATATACCCCCATACCCATATATGCGCTAACAATGGCAGAAACTGCACCAAGAAAAGTAGAAATAATTACAATTATGCTTAAAATTTTAAATTCTAAATTTCTCTCTTTTAATTTATAATGAGTCACATAAAATGGTGTGATTAATATAGAAATAGCTGAATAGATAGTAATCTTATTGATAAATGGTTCATTATAAAAATTTGCAGCAAATGGTACCAAAATAATAATGACAACAAATGTTATTGCAAAAAATATAAGATTTAGCCAATACAATGTAGACAGTTGAATTTCATTTGTATCTTGTTTGTAAATTATTGCTGAACCAAGACCTAGTGTTGTAAATAGTGAAATAAATCCTATAAAAGTAGTAGATAAGACAATTAATCCAAAATCAGAAGGAAATAATAACCTCGCTAAAACTATATTAACAACTACAGTCAGAATTTGGGAGATAGTATTTGATAGGAAAAGGAACAAACCTCCCTTTAGTATTTTACTTTTTAATGCCAAACCTTAATTTTTTATAGAAAATTGCCCCATAATGATAAAACTCAAAATTAAAAAGGGAGAGAGATCAAATCTATGTCACAAAAAATATTTTTTTTCTAAAAAAATATATTATATGGAGTAATTGTCTAAAAATTTTAATTTACCTTTGCGAATAAAATAGTTTCATGTTTACCAGGAGTGAAATGGTCAATATAAATTTTATAATTTAATTTTAAAGACATGATGAACTGGGGAATATCTATAAAATCGCTCAATTGGTGGTAAATAGAAATTGCTAACTTTGGTTTAAATTTAACAATGGTATTTTTGGCTCCATATAAAGCTTCTAATTCAGATCCTTCAATATCCATTTTAATAAAATCTATTTTTTTGATTTTATTGTTAACTACATGATTATCAATTGAAAGGGATCTCGCGAAACCGTCATAATGTATAGATTTATTAAATTGTATCTGTGATGATGGCCCACGGTCAGTAAAATAGAATTGTATATTACTTTTAGAAAAAGCAGGTGAATCTACAATTACAATATTATTTGACATATGCTCATTCAAACTAATATTTAATTTTAATATTTTTAAATTTGAGGGTATAAATTCCCAACAATATATTTTTCCTGTATTACCTACAATATTGGAGAAATACAATGCTGTATCTCCATTAAACCCTCCAACATCGAGTACATAATCACCTTTTTCAGCTTTAATTATAATGTTTGCACGATTATATTCATATTGATTAATTATATGATTCGCTATAACTTGCATTTGTGTACTATACAATTGAATGTCAATACCTATTTTATTTAAATCAAATAATAATAAGACAATATCTTTTCTACTATCGAGATTAAGAAATTTATTTTTGTCGTACCAACTTTTTGATTTTAGCAGTAATTTATTAAGTTTATTTGAATAAAGAGGTAGCTTATATTTTTTCGGGCCTAATAATCTAAAAGTAATTATTTTTATTAGTATATCTTTTGAATATTTGTCATCAAGTGTGTTGTATAAATCTGAAAAACTATTCATTCTTTTGTGTATTTCTTTTGATGGAAAAAGAATATTTTTCAAATGATAAATAGTTCTTAAAAATCCATATTTGAAAGACATTCTTTTTTTGAGCTTATCAATTGCCGGGTAACTTATAACAGGTTTATTTTTGATCGTATATTCAATTTCTTCTCGTAATAGTGTTCTGAAATCCATTTTGATAGTTATTAGCTACTTACAGTATAGTTATTTTTAAACAAAAATAACTATACTGATTAATTAGTGAATTATTCCATTCTAAATATAGTCAATATAAGTTAAATTTACTTTTAAAACTTTATCGTGACTTTAAAAATTTAATAATTCCAACCGCAGCATGATGATAGGTATGTTTTAAAGAGAAAGCCTTTGCTTTTTTAATTTTCATTCGATACATATCACTAGAGTTATTGATTATTTGATTAATAATAGTGATAACATTAGAAATATCAGTGGTATCGCAAAAATATGCGATTTCATCACTAAATCTTTCTCTTAATGATGGTAAATCAGATAATATTACTGGGTTTCCGCTAAAAAGATATTGGCCGGCTTTCGATGGCCCTAAATAGTATTTGTTGTATTCATTATATTCATATAAAGCTAATAAAATATCTGATGCTATTATTAATTTGTTGAGTTCGGGGAATTGAAGGAATGGAAATATTATCAAATTTTTTATGTTTAAATTATTGTAATAATCGATCATTTCATTGTTCCGGCAGATGATAATAAATTTATAATCTGGCAATTCCTGTGATAACCTGATAAATTGGTCAGACACAATCATATTTTTACCAACTTTTCCAGTATGAATTATATAAATATCATTTTTTGTGAAATTGAAATATTTGCGACATTCAAATTTTGATATACCTTTTTTAAGATGAATGTCTTCGATAATTAAACGGACTGGTATCTTTATGATTCTATTATTTTGGAGTTTGAATTCGTTAACTAATCTGGAGATAAGTTTTCTTGAAGATGCTACCACATAATCGGAGTTATGGAGAATATATTTATGAAATATATTTTTTTTTGCATAATGTAGTTCAGAAACGATTTTTGAATTAATTAGTTTTAATTTTCTAAAAATGATATACGGCAAGGTTGATATGAAGCATTTGCTATATATCAAGGTTTCATTATCAGTAAATAATTTTCTATTTTTTATTAAGAATTTTAAATGTATATAAAATCTATTATAAATAATTTTGATAAAACCACTCTTTTGTAAATCAGCTTCTGATAAATTGGTCGGAAGTTCTACTATATCAAATTTATCTTCTAATCCGTATATTTTAAAAATTTCACTTTTTTGAATAACACAATTTTTATATTTAATCGTTGGTGTAACCAATGTCACTTTTATCCCTAATTTGGCAAATGCATCACAACTATACATTATATGAACTGGATCAGCTCGATTTTTTCGCATATCGTAAAAAGAAATATATATAATATTATTTATTTTCAACTATTTGGAAATGCAGTATTAATCGATAATTGCATACTTTATTTGATACCAAATCAGCAACAAATATAGGAATTATGTTGTGTATATGCTTGAAAAATAAATGTTAAAATCCACATATAACTAATGCTGCCTCACTTACTCTTTAAATTGAATTAAATTTAATATATTAATAACCGCGTGATATTTTCAACTGTTGATTTATCTAAATTTGGATATATTGGCAAACAAATCACTTGTTTAGCAATTTTATTTGCAATTGGTAAATTTCTTTCATTGGCAGACTTAATATATCTAAACATTTTGAGATTACTAATTAATGGATAAAAATATCTACGTGCAAAAATGTTGTTCAGTTTTAATTTTGCATAAAGCGCATCTCTGGAAATTGGATAACTATCATTAATAAAAATCGGAAAGTGCGAATAATTGTGATATACATTTTCGATGTCATTCATATAAACTATACCGGCGATGTTTTTTAACAATGTCCTATATAATTCTGTTATCTTCCTGCGTTGTGATAAATTGTCATAATAATGTTCTAACTGTGATAATCCTAATACAGCTTGAAATTCATTCATTTTTGCATTAATACCTGGCGCAACAATTTTAGTTTCATTGGCAAATCCAAAATTTTTTAATCTATCTATTTTTACTTTTGTTTCTTTATCATGACATTTGATTGCACCACCCTCAAATGTATTAAATACCTTTGTAGCATGAAAACTTAATACAGACAAATCGCCGAAGTTGAATATAGAAGTATTGTTCTTCTTGACACCAAATGCATGAGCTGCATCATAAATAACTTTTAAATTGTATTTTCTTGCAATTTTTCCGATTTTTTCCACGTCGCAAGGATTACCATAGACATGCACAGGTAAAATTGCTGATGTATCTTTTGTGATGGCTGCCTTAATTTTACTTGCATCAATATTGCAGGTAGATTCATCAATATCTACAAATACAGGTTTTAAATTATTCCAGATTAAGGCATTTGTTGTTGCAACGAATGTATAAGGCGTGGTTATCACTTCTCCTTTAATTTGCAGGGCTTGCAATGCTGTCATTAAAGCAAGAGTACCATTAGTGAATAGCGATATATGATTAACTCCCAAAAACTTGGCTAATTCTTCTTCAAATAATTTATGATAATAACCATTATTAGTAAGAATTTTACTCTCCCAAATCCTTTCGAGATGCGGAATTAATTTTTCTAATGGTGGAAGAGAAGGTTTAGCAACAAATATTTTGTTCTTTTTAGACAATTTAAATTCAGAAATTTTAATGGATTATTTTTTTTGCCAATTGCTCCGGGTGGAAATTTTTTATGGCATAATTAGAATTATAACTATTTACTAATCCAATATTGGTGATTGTTTTTGCAATACACTGAGCAAAGTCGTTTGGCTCTAAAGATTCTACTAAATATCCCATTTTACTATCTAAAAAAAAATCTTTTATACCTCCAACAGGTCTTGAAATTATCGATAATCCTGCAGTAATCGCTTCAAGAATTGCTACTGAAATCCCCTCCCTAAAGGTCGGAGCAATTAATATATGTGATTTTTTTAATAGCTCGATTTTATCTTCTCCAGTTACAAATCCAATGAAAGAAGTATCTGTAATATTCATTGATTTTGCAAATTCTTTAGCTGAGTTTAAGTAGTTGCCATGTCCGGCAATTGTGAAATTAATGTTTTGAATGTTTTTTTGAGCTAATTGAAATGCCTCAAGAGCAATTAATATGCCTTTTTCTTTTTCAATTCGTCCAAAATACAATAGGTTTATTATATCTTTTGGTTTATTTAAAAAATTGTTTTCTAGAAGTGAGATATCAACTGGATTAACAGTTGCAGAAACAGCTTTTAAATATCCAAATTTTTTAATCAATTTTTCCAGTTCATATGAAAGTACAATTATTTTATCGGCTTTAAAATAACCAAATTTAAAAATGATATTCTTCAAGACATTTTTTTTATATCCATGCACATATAAAATTGTACTTTTTCGAAATATTTTCGCAATGGTTACAAACAGTCCATCGCGTAAGGCTGAATAGCGTCCAATTGAAGTATTAATTATAACAAGATCATATTTTGTTACAATTAATTTTTTAATAAATATAAAAAATATTGCAATTTGTTTAATCCCAACAAGTAACTTATTCTCGCCGTGTTTGTTTCTTCCTCTTTTGACTTTATCTACTTCTCCTAAAAATGGTATTATTGCATCAACAACAGGTAGTACACCTCCCCAGTTAAATTTTGGAACTGTAATTAGTATCTTCAATTGTTAGGCGTATCCCAATTCAGATAATTCAATTCCACAAATTGAATTAATGATATTGATTTCTTTTTTTGATAAATTATTTAAATATTTACTCTTTTGATTTAAAAAATGTGTGTTTTCAATAAATTTATCATGGGATTTAGAATAATTTAAACCAACAAATTTTAGTATTTTATTTACAATAAGTTTGGGGTCATTTACAAAATTCTCATATTTTATTTGTAAATATTTTGGATTTATTTTGTTAATTTCAATTTTTGTTAAATTATAAACAGCTCTCCACTCTAATGCAGCTAATGATAATGCTGAAAAATCATATGACTTCCATTCAAGTATTTCTTTATCGCCCAATGAGTCAACCCAGTATGGCTTTTCCAATCCTTTTTTTATTCTAAATTTCACATTTAGTAATGAGTTTACGACTGCTCGGGGCTCTCTAATAACATCAATGAAAATAGCGTCTTTAAAAATACTTGATAGAAATTCAATCCTTGGAGGACCAGTCAATTTGGTAGCAAATCTTGTTTTTCTTTGCCAAAATAACAATCGCTTAATATATTTTCTAATTTTTTGTATCTCAACATTAGTGGCCTGAACACCTCGCAAAAATGATTGTGAAAAATTACAATCACATAAGAAATTCCAAACGATATAGGCTTCTTTAGCTGTTGGCATAATTTTATTTTTTTTCGAGACTTTTGGTCGGTATTTATTTACTATATTATGTATAAAAGTGATTTGTGGATATTTAATAAAATTGGTATTGTACTGTGACATGAATGCGCAGTCCATTCCTTGCATAAAAGTGTCGAATATTATTGAAGAACCGCTGCGACCCATTCCAATAAAAAATATCGGTCTATCAATTTTATGCTTCAATTAGATTTTGATAAAGGTTAATAAAATTATCACCCATTTTTGTAATACTAAAATCAGATTTAATTCTATTTTTACTTTTTCTACCCATTTTATTAGAAATATTTTGCTTGTCTAATAGAAATTGAATTTTTTCCGCTAAAATGTTTGGTGTTTTTGTTGGAATTAAATATCCTGTTTCACCGTCGATAACTAATTCATTGGTTCCGCCGCCAGCGGTTGTAATTGTTGGTTTTCCTAAAGCCATAAATTCCATAATTGTATTTGGAATGCCTTCAGAATAGGTCGACAAGACGCCAATATCACAAATATTCATTATGGATTCAATTTCAACAATTGGGTCAAAAAATTTGCAAAAATCAAAATAATTTGGTTTGATCAAACATTGAATATTTCTTTTGTCACCGGAACCGATAAATAGAAACGTTACATTTTTTTGTATTTTCAAAATAATATTTGCAGCATTGGCGTAAGTTTCAAAATCTTTATCTTTTACAAACCGTGCAACCATTCCAACTACGTATTTGGTATGAATACCATATTTTTTTCTAACTCTATTTTTTGACTTTAAATTGTGCAATCTATTGAAATCGAATCCATTGTAGATGACATTACAATTTGAATTTTGAACATTGTATTCTTTCAATCCTGCTTTGCTGTTAGCAATTATTTTGTCAGCAAAATAAAAATTTAGTTTATTAACTAGCGAAGGCCTGAGATCTGTTGGGGAATCTTGAATTTGAAAGTTTACCAATTTAAATTTATATATTATCTTAGCAAGTAAACTATAAAATGCTACCATATTTCCGCAAACGTGTACAATATTAGGTTTAACATTTTTTACAATCTGACAGAACTTAATAAAAACTACTGGATCTTTCTTGCAATGTTTTCTTTCGATTATGTGTATGGGTATCCCAAAACTGTATATTTCCGAATAAAATATTTTTTTTCTCATAACGACTAAAACACATTCAAAAGTTTTATTACCAACTAAATATTTTAATAATTCAACAAGTTGCCTTTCTTTACCACCTTGATATAAACTTTCTATAAAGAAGACAATTTTTATCAGAGAATTATACTTTTTCATTTATAGACGATCAAAAATCAATTTAATAAAGATATAAATTTTTGAGCTTGCATGGTACTTTCAAAATTCTGTTTAACAAAATAATTTGAGCGTTTATAAAGTTCTTCATAATCAAAGTTTTTAACAATAGACTCAATTCCCGCGATAATTTCATTATCATTTGATGCAACAATTCCAAAATTATTATCACTAATTATATTATCAGGATTTACCATCAATGTGGTAACTATAGGCGTGCCTACAAGTAGAGCTTCTAAAAATGTATTTGACAATCCTTCATATTTCGAGGTGTTCAATAATAATTTACTTGAATTGAGAAGGTTGAAAATACTCTCTCGGTCTAAGAAATCTATTATTTCAACATTGTCGAGTTTTTTTAACTGGTCTATGCAATCTAAATCCATTTCTGGTGTATTAGGAGTAACTTGGCCAATAATTTTAAACTTATATTTCGGTAGTGATAGAACGATTTTTGCCAATAATTGCAAATTCTTAGCCGTACTAAATTTTCCAATCCAACTGACATATTTTCTTTCATTATTTTTGTTTTTTCTAATATGGATAGAATTGCCAACAATGATTGGATTATATAATACATGAATACTTTTATTTTTGTTGTATTTTGAAAGTATTTCTTTTTGCTTATGATTTTGGCACAATATAATATTTGATAAATTGATAGCTATTCTATATCCGATTTTATTATATAATTTTATTTTTGATGCCCATGGATTCACATCGGAATCACTGGCAATTCGTAAAACGATTTTCTTATTCTGAATTTTAGCTATCATTGCTAAAACTCCGGCAATCCAACTGCTATTTTGTTGAATTACATGCGTAGCTTTGGATTGTTTTATTGCTTTATATAAGGCAGGGATGCGATAATACAGTACGCGAAGTATTCTAGTTCCCTTTTTTGAATCATATGATTCGCGAATTTTAATGTTATGTTCTTTCTTGATATATTTTTTTGCACCTTTCCAAGTTAAGAGTTCAATATCAAGTCCAATTTCATTAAAGCCATGAAACCAATTTGACCATTCAACAGCCGTGCCTCCATGCGATTTGTAATCTTGATTAAGTAAGAAAGGCAAGAAAAGGTCAAAGTATAATAACTTCATTTTCAAACTAATCGATTGTTTAGTAACTTTTTTTACTCAACAATTTGGACAGTAAATTAGGGAATAGCAGTAGATCATATTTTTTCTGCCAATAATAGATTGAGAATGAATACAATAATCCAGCAGCAAAAAGTGCCAAATGTATATTTTGAATTGAGTACTTTACTAAAACCAAGATTATTGACGAGCCCAAACTAATTAGTAATAATTGACCTATTTTCTTCCACTCTATTAGATTATTCCAAGTTGTTTTCAAAAGTATTTTTTCAAATAAAATCGTTATAATCGTTGGCAAGCCAACCCCGATTACTGCTGTAATCGCTGCACCGTATAATAAATATTTTGGAATTATTAATAAACCCACTATTATAGTAATTATAGTTGAAATCATCATTATGTAAAATATTACTTGAGTTTTTTGAAATCCACGTAAAAACATTCCCCGATTAAACATTATGAATAGATAAGCAAAAATTAAAATTTGAAAATATTTTGCGGATTCGGAATACTTTTGAGTATATAAAACTTCAATAATTTCGTTCGCCATAATCATTGCGAACAGGACAATTGGAATAGTGACACTGGCATTCTTTAGGACATTTAATTTCCACAAATCTTTTGCCATTTTCAATTTATTTAATTTACAATATAACACAATCTGTGGCATAATACTATTGGCAATGGATGTGAAGAACATTGTTAAAATAGGAATACAAATAACTGCCACAGAATAGATAGCAAACTCGTTTAAATTAACAAGATCAGTAACTATAAATTTGTCTATTTTCCCTGAAATTGTTCCAAGGATAATAGATGCACCAATTGGTAGTGCATACGCGAGTTGATTCTTAGGAAAAAAGTATAGTTTCTTAACTCCATAAAGAAAATAATGTCTTAAATGATAAAAAACAAAAATTGTACGGAACACTGCTAAAATTATTATTGCATTAATTAATGCAATATCATCTTGGAAAAAAAACAGGAAAGATATAATTATAATCATCCTAAGAATTTTTTCGACTGGATAATAAAAGCGATTGAAAGTTACATTTTTTTCAACAGTAAAAATGACTTGTAGAATTGACGTACCCAACATTAAAAAAATATATATCCCAATATGCCATTTCCATGTTGCTAAATTCTCAAGATTTAACCATTCTAACCTTGGTATGCTAAACCCTAAAAATAATATTAAAAATGTAAATCCAATTATAAAATGTAAAATTAACGTTTGCACGACAATTTGTTGTTTTCCCAATCTTGATTCGATTGGATAAAAATAATATAAACTTGAGTTCAATCCTAAACCCAGAATGTTAACAAATGTTGTACTAATTAACAAAAATTGTTGATATAGACCATATTCTGCTTTGGAAGCAATTCGAACTATAATCATTGAAGTAATCATTTGAATAAAAAATGCACTCACTTTTCCAAAAAAAAGTGATGCACTTTGATTGCGTAGAGAAGGTTCTATTTAAGCGTCCTTTATAATTAAATAACTGCTAGTTGGCTTTAAGACATTAGCAATAAATTTGACAACTGAATTTTTATTTATTAAACTTAACACTAATTTCTTATTCGATGATTTCTTATCATCATCCATTATTAAATGCCATCGATCATATATTTTAGTAAACTTGTTATTAAGGGCTAACTTCTTAACCATCCATGGTGTGAACCAATAAATAGCAGGAGTTTTTGTATAGCCTACTAATTCAGGTTTGTTTTTCAGTACCCAATTAAAAATTTGCTGTTTTAGAAAGTTTGGATACCATCCAAAAAGTGGAAATAAGCTGATTTCATTTTGTCTCGGGCAAAGAGCAGAAGTAGACACGAAGAATAGAGCACCTTTAGGTTTTAGTATCCTTGAAATTTCTCGAAAAACTTTTTCGATATCTTTAACATGCTCAAAAACTGATAATGCAATAACGATATCAAAACTATTGTCGGAATAAGGGATATTTTCCGCGAAGCCTTTTTTTATTGGAATTTTTTTATTAAATATTTGTTCTAAAGCATTACAAATTAAGATAGAGTCCTCATCGGGTTCCAATCCTACACAATTGAAACCTAATTTTTGCGAAGCCAGAACAAATAATCCCTGAGCGGAACCGATTTCAAGAATTTTTGATTTTGAATTTATTTCAATTTTATAACTGAGCTTTTTATAAAGTTTCCTTGCTTTTAGCTCATATTTTTGATAATTATTTTGACACCACTCTAAATTTCTTTTTTCTGTTGCTAATCGCAAAATAAATTATTATTGTCAGTAATTGCAGCAGGAATACAATAGTTCTACAATCAAATCACAAAGCATTTTGTTTTTTTAAAGCAGTTGAGAGTTAATTTGTTTTATCTATTTGATTATGAGATTTGTTGATTTGCCAATTACCGGCGAGCAATACTGAAACAATCAGCACTAAGAAATAAACAAATATAAATCTTGTATTTGTTGAATTGGGAAACAGGAAAAATCGAATAAGTATTGTAATCAAAGTTGTCCAAAAAAATGTAATTACATATTTAGAGTTAATTAGAATTTTCCGTCTTATATTAGTCAATAAATTCGATTTATAAATTACAATTAAGGTTGTAAATAAAAGCATAGGATTTACTAAAGCGGGGAGACGATTTAGTATAACGGTTATATAATCATTCAATTTTAATTCTGGAGTTAACGATTTTGGTAAACTTAGCCTTTCAATGTATGTGTTATAAAAGAGTATTGGCCAACCATAATTATTTGATAATTGCATAATAACAAAATAGGTAAGTGCTACACCAACTAATCCAATAAAAAAAGGTCGAGTTTGTGAAATGCTTTTTTTGCCCTGTACAAAGTCTATAATTAATAACACAGCGCAGAAAACAATGTTGTCAGGTCTTGTAGCAATAGATAAAACCATCGCTATTAATACATACACAAATTTTGAGTTATTTATCAGAATGACAGCAACAATCAATAATGACAGCGTAGATAGTGCATCAGGTGTTGTAAGTTTTGCCAACTCCATCATTGGTGAGGATGTTGCAATGAATAGAGTAATTAAACCGGCAATATATACATTATTTAGAGATTTCGTGAGGATATGGAATAGAATCATGAAAATGGAAAAACACGATATTAGAGATAATATGAGTACTGAAATTGTTAAAGAAAATCCCATTTTATAAAAGAGGTAAGCTAAAAATACATATAGTATTTTTATTGAATAATATGGAATATTTTCGTCTACTGCATTATAATTATTCTTTAATTGTTCACGATATGATCCAGTACTATCATTGTCATAAATAAATTCTTCGTATATTTCAGGACTTACTTCATTCTGTAAACTTTTGTAGACAATGGAATGTATAATTTGAGGATTTGATTCTTCAATTGATATTACTGCAGCCATGTAACCAATAATGTCCCAGTTGTAATGAGGTCTTAGCCCATAAAATGCAGTTAAAATCGCAAATATAAAGATAAAAACTGATTTTTTCAGAAAAGTGGGGCTATTATTTGACAGCAACTATATCGTTTTTGAATATATATTTCCCACAATTACTCACACCGTTTTCATCCAATTTCAATTTATTTCCTTGTTTATCAACCCAGCCAACTATACGACCAGGATTGCCAATCACTAAAGCATGAGTCTATACTTTTATCATAAAAAACTAATGGCTTTCCTTCGGTGGAATCTTCAAATCTGATCATTCCTTTACTACCAACCACAACAAAACGATGCTCTTTAAATGGATGCAGCTAGCTTGCAAAGATATGCCCCATAACATTATTTGGGTATTCTAAGGTAGTTATAGTTGTATCATGTATTCCATCTTGTAAAACATCGCTACCACTGGAAGTAACGTTAATCGGAAATGAATTGGTAAAGTACTGAAATAGCGAGATATCATGCGCGGCAAAACTCCAGAAAACATTTTCTTCTGATCGAATCTTGCCTTGATTAACACGATTACTATACATGTATTGGAGATTACCTAAAGTGCCTGAGTCAATAATATTTCTAATTTTTTGAAATGCAGGATGGAACAGAAGTACATGTCCAACCATTAAATTGACATTAAATTTTTCAGATAATTCATGAAGCTCAACTGTATCTTTCGAATTAAGCGTGATTGGCTTTTCTATGAAAACATGCTTTTTATTTTTAATGATAAATTTGGCAATATCAAAATGTGTTTGAACATTTGTGGCAATAACATATCCATCAAAATTTTCTACAATTGTCTTCTTATAGTCAGAAAATATTTTGGTATTTGGAAATTCATTTTGATAATTTTTCAATAATCTTTTATCAATTTCAACAATACCACCAATTGCATTTAGATTTTACAAAGTTTTTATATGAACTATACCCCAATATCCAGCACCAATCACACAAATTTTTATATTATTATTTGCCAAAACAAAATATATTCTAAATATTTTTATACAATATACAGCTCCGCTACCTCAGTCCCATTAATACTATGTTACTGCTTATAAAGTTTCAATTTTGTATTGAAAGATTGTAATCAATTAAATCCCGGAAAATTAATTATATTTTACTTACTATTCAACAATTATTTAATATGTTTTTGATTCAAATTAATCTCTATTAAAGTCAGTAATATTAGAAAATTATCGTAAATTTTAAACCTAGTGAAAATGATTAATTGTGAAAAATAAGATAAATTATGGAGTCAATCCGATTTTAGTAAAATTGGATCAACATTTTCGGGCTAACAAAATTGGCGTAATTAACGACGAATTTATTGTACGAGGAAAACTAATTAACGGTAGTTCCATCAAAATGATCGAAAATGTATTGAACACTGAACCATATACTTTTGACATCACTCAATTGGATGATGGAATTCAACTGCGAGCAAAATATAAAAATAACGTACTTCTTAAAGTACCAAAAATTCCGCGAATAAATTTGATATTATTTATTCTAACTATTATTACGACATTGCTCGCAGGAGCAATCATGGAAGGCGTGAATCCGATAGAAAATCCAATGGGAATCCTAAAGGGTTGGCCATTTTCAGTTACGTTAATGTTAATCCTTGGTTTTCATGAATTTGGACACTATCATTTTGCGCGAAAACACAACGTGATTGCTACGCTTCCGTATTTTATTCCCGCTCCAACTTTCATTGGAACATTTGGAGCGTTTATTAAGATTAAGTCTCCGATTTATCGTAAAAATGCATTATTGCAAATTGGTGCTGCCGGGCCGATTGCAGGGTTTATAATCGCAGTTCCAGCGCTAATTATTGGATTATTATTATCACAAATTGTCGAAACATCAGGTTCTGCAATTGGAATAACATTAGGCAATTCGATTTTGATGAAAATACTAACTATGCTACTATTTCCAAATCTTTCGGCCGAGCAAGATGTGATTTTACATCCCATCGCATTTGCAGGATGGATAGGATTGTTAGTGACAATGCTGAATTTATTACCGATTGGTCAATTGGATGGCGGACACATCGCCTATGCGATGTTAGGCCGACGCCATGCAAAAGTAGCTAAAATAGCATTATTAGCACTACTTCCGATGGGATTATTATCAATTAATTGGTTAGTTTGGGCAGCCGTAATTTTAGTTTTAATGCGAACCACAAAACATCCACCTGTTCAAGATGTCGATAGACCATTATCCAAACGCAATATGCAAATTGGCTATGTCTGTCTTGTGATATTCATTTTATGTTTTATTCCAATTCCATTTCAATAAAAATGCGTTTGTTTATAATAATATTATCGATTTGTATGGTATATGGGCAGAATAGAATCGGAGATTGGGATTCTTACACATCGACATTAAATGTAAATCAAATTTTAGAATTTGATGAAACAATAATTGGCGCAACCGAAGGAGGATTGTTGATGTATGACAAAAACACAAAATTATTTGATGAATTAAACAATATTGATGGATTAAGTCGCAGTAAAATTAGTTGTATTGCACTGGGAAATTCTAATCAGGTTTGGGTGGGTGGGGGAGAACCGCACGGATTTATCCAACTCTATGATATAAATAAAAGGGGAAATGTTCAAGAATTTGAGTATGATGTTACTGAAATTATTGATTTTGCCGTAAGTGATTCCCTGATTTATGCAATTTACCGTGACCAAAATGACTATGGTCTAATTGAAATAATTTATTTTAATGGAGAATATATTCATAAAGATCTTTATCCAAATTGGCCGCATAACACAAAACTTCATGAAGTTGAGCTCTACAAAGATCAAGTATTTGTTGGCACTGAACTAGGCCTTTATTTTGGTGAAATCGGTGTAGATCCAAATAATTGGCACTTGCCATTTGCAGAATTAGAAAGCACTGTAAAAAGCTTATTTTTAAATGATGAAAAATTAAGCTGTATTTCAAATGACAAGGTTTACACAATTGATATCAATAGTTCAATGATATTATTCATTGACAATCTTAACGGAATATCTTTAAGTGATTTTGTAATAAAATCTGATGGTAGTATTATTGGTTTTGATAGAAATGAAATATATTTAATTAATGGTTCTATTATTGAAAAAATATCAGCACAAAAAAACACCTTAAATTCAGTAATTATTTTAAATGATGATAATGTAGTTTTTAGTACCATAACCGGTTTGGCTGTATTGAAAGATAATCAAAACATCGAATATGTAATTCCCAATTCTCCGGTTACCAATAATTTTCAGGCTATCACAATTTTTGAGGATGGTAGAGTTGTAGCTGGTTCTGCACGAGGTATTGCGATCAAAGAATCAAAAGGATGGCGCAATATTGTTGAATCAACGGATAATATATCTGTTCAACTTGACAAAAATTATGATTTTTTCATAGCTGATTCCATACCAGTTGATTTTGGCAGCTCTATCGCCAAAATGATTCAAGGCCCTGATGGGTTGCTTTATTGCGCAATTGAAGGTGCTTATGCAAGTCGTAATGGCGGTGGAATTATCATATTGGATATTGACAATCCTGTAAATTTTACCCTAATTGACACAACTTATCTTGATTATTTTTCTGATGAATTTATGGTTGTAAAAGACCTGACTTTTGATCGCGCTGGGAATTTATGGGTGGCCGATCCATTTGCTGCTGCGAAACATGAGCCGATTCATGTTAGAACTGCTGCTAACGATTGGTTTTCCTTTAATGCTGATGAAGTGTTTGGTGCAATTGGATTAACGCCGAGTACAATCGTCACTGATACTTGGAACAGAGTTTGGATTGGTTCCTTTCAAGGTAGTGGAATTAATAGCGGTTATCCCGATGGAGGTTTATCCATACTTGCGTATTCTGGTGAATCCAGCTCACCTTCTGATATCGTTTGGAAAAACATTCCGCTCAATTCCTCAAGTAATACAGTTTGGTCCTTGGCAGTAACCCCAGATAATCGCTTATACATGCTAACTCCAATCGGATTAACATTTTATGATCTGCAATATTCTAATGATAATCCCATTAAATTTGCAAGTCCACGCTATTATTTTCCCAATATTGCATTTGGTCAGGAATCTGAAATTCGGTTGGATGCGCGGGGTAATGCCTGGACAGTATCAGGTTCCGATGGAATTCATGTGTTACTGAGCAATTCTACTTTTTGGCCGGATGATCTCGAAAATGTTAGCGTTGAAAGTATTAATACCGATAATTATCCCTTGCTATCAAACAATGTGACAGATATCACTTTTGATGAAAAAAATGGTATTGCTTATATATCCACTAATCGCGGAATTAACTCTTTTAGGATACCGTTTGCAACACCCAAATCAAACTATTCTGAATTGAATATATATCCAAGTCCTTACCAGGTCCCAAACGATAAACCATTAATAATAGACAATTTAAAAGATAATTCATCCCTAAAAGTAATGACTGTTACTGGTCATGTAATTCGTAGCTTAGAATCTAATGACTTGGGTGAAAATGGTTATCAAATTAAATGGGATGGGAAAAATAATGAGGGCCATTGGGTAAATAGTGGTGTATATATTTTAGCGGTTTACACCGCTGAAGGTTCGCACAAATTTGGGAAAGTAGTTGTTATCAGAAATTAATTTCTTTTTCTAATCCTGTGGAATCCGGCTTCAAAATATTCTGGCATTAATCCAAATTCTTGTTCAAATTCCTCAGCAATTTCACGAATCATTTTTTTGCGTGTTTTATAACTTAAAAAGGCACTTTTCATAGCGGTAATTGTCATTCGTCGGAAATCATTTAAATAAAATCCAAATAAATCATGCGCCAACGCGAATTCTTTAGTCAATGTCGTGTCTGAAATTAATCGATTATCGGTATTCAATGAAATACGAATTCCTTGGTCATAGTAATATTTGGCCGGGTGATATTTTAAAGAGCGCACTGAGCGTGTATGCCAATTTGAGGTTAGGCATATTTCTAATGGAATTCGATGATCATTCACATAATTCATCAGTCCTTTATCTTCTTTTAAGCGTGTGCCATGCCCTATTCTATGAGCACCGCAATAATGAATTGCTTGATGGATAGATGCCGGTCCAAACGCCTCGCCAGCATGGATGGTGGCATTGATGTTATTATTTTCAATCAAATAAAATGCTTCGCGATGGTTTTTGGCAGGAAAGTTTTCTTCTGTTCCGGCAAGATCAAATCCAACCACACCCTTCTTGCGATATTGCAATGTTAAATCAGCTAGTTTTAAGGAAATTGCAGGGGATATATTTCTAATTCCGCAGATAATAATCCCGGATTTAACACCAAATTCTTTATATCCATTCTTCAATCCGGCATTAACTGCCTCAATTGATTCCCCAGGTGTCATTCCTTTTTTAGTGTGTAAAATCGGTGAGTAACGTATTTCAATATAGCGAACATTTTCTTTAGCAACATCTTCTATTAATTCGAAAGCGATGCGTTCCAAACTTTCCGGAGTTTGCATCACACTTAAAGTTATATTGAAACGCTCAATATATTCTTCCAAAGAAACGCGGGCATTTCCAATTGTTAGAGTTTTTTTTAATGTATCATAATTCGTGGATGGAAGTTTTACCTTATCTGATTGTGCTAAATCAAGAATCGTTTCAACACGCAAACAGCCATCAAGATGGCAATGTAGCTCGACTTTCGGTAATCTTCTTAATAATTTTTTCTTAATCGGCATAATAAATATTTAGATTTAATAATTCAACATGTTTTTTGTAATATATTTGAAACGTTAAAGTTACCCATCTTGTTTCACGAGTGTTTTATATAACCACCACATCACACCGATGAAAAATATAGTACCCAACCACGTGTAAGTGTCAAAAGTTGGCCACCAATTTTTATTGGAAGTAATAAAGATTGGCACAGCCACCAAAATTCCCATGATTGCTTCACCGGTGATTAATCCCGATGATAATAAAAGCCCATTCCTTTTATTTGTTTCCGTTGCACCATTCTTATTTCCAATATGAGCAATCATTCCTCCCATAAAGATGGGAACGGTTAATTCAATTGGTAAATAAATTCCGACGGCAACAGCAAGAACCGGTATTCTGAAATCTGAGCCTATTCTTTCCTGACGAACATCTAAAAGTATTATTATTATACCAATAATTCCTCCAATAATAACCATTGCCCAAGGCAAATTACCTTGAAAAACACCCTCGGCAACAGATTGCATTAAAGTGGCTTGCGGTGCCGATAATGTAGGTGAACCGATGACATAGGCGGTGTGCAAAATATCTAATACCAAACCCAATACAATAGCCGCTGCAACAACCCCAATGACTTGCATAACTTGTTGTTTCCACGGTGTTGCGCCTAAAATGTGACCGGTTTTTAAATCTTGTAGATTGTCTCCACCAATCGCGGCAGCGCAACATACAACAGCGCCTATCAAGATTGCCGCAGCCGCACCTTTAACCGAGCCAGCCCCCATCAAAGTCAATAAGAGTAATGCTGAAAATAAAATAGTGGCAATGGTTACACCGGAAATCGGATTGTTCGATGATCCTACAACACCAGCCATATATGATGCCACAGCTGAAAACAGGAATCCAAAAATCATCATTACGACTGATAGTAATACTGCGAGTCCAACCGATTCAATTATACCAAGATAAAGTAGAAAAACGGGAATTAGCAAAATTAGCAAGGCATAGCCGACATATTTTATTGGCAAATCTTGCTCAGCACGCGGTAAACTAACTCCGGTTCGTGCAGTTTTCATAGCATTTAAACTTGCCTTTACGCCTGCAACTAAAGGTTTGGTAAGTTTTATAAGCGACCAAATTCCGCCAACGACCATAGCTCCAATTCCTAAATATCTAATTTGAGTATTCCAAATATTTTCAGCTGCTTCAAAATAATTACCTTCCCAACCATAAATAGCGGAATAGATCGGAAGGGCAATTACCCATGAAATCAGTCCTCCACCAACAACTAAAATTCCAATGTTTCGGCCGACAATATATCCGACGGCAATTAAGGCAGGGGAGAGGTTAGTGCCGAGTCCGAAAATTGCTCCTTTACCAATCGGAAGCTTAATCGCGCCGGTAAGAGCACCAGCCCACAGTTGAAAGCCCTGATGCGCTAATTTCATTAATCCGCCGACCAGTCCGGCCAATCCGATCAATTTCATTCCACCTGCGGCGGAGTCAATTTCAGCTTCAGGTTTATTTCGATCACCAGCTTTAAGGACAGCGGCTGTCGCTATGCCTTCCGGAAAAGTTAATTTTGCTTCCACAATCAATGCACGACGGAGCGGAACGGTAAATAATACCCCAATTAAGCCGCCGATGCTGGCAATTTTTGCAACCTCCAGATAGTTGAAATCATTCCAATATCCCATTAATATTAAGGCTGGTATAGTAAAAATAACCCCAGCGGCCAAAGACTCGCCAGCCGATGCCGCGGTTTGTACAATATTATTTTCCAAAATATTTGATTTTCGGAATAACCGTAGAACTCCCATTGATATTACAGCGGCCGGAATTGAGGCCGAGACGGTCATACCAGCGAATAATCCAAGATAGGCATTAGCTCCTGCCAATACCATAGATAACAATATACCGAGAATAATTGCTTTAAACGTAATTTCAGGAAGTATATTTTTAGACATTGAGTTTTCCTTTAAAAAATGTTCTTAAAAGTAAAACTAAATCTCCTATTATCGCAATAGATGAATAGCGACATTTATGATTATTTTAAAATTTCATTTTATAATATTTTATATTTCAAAAAAATCATGTAATTTTATCGAATAAAGTAGGGGTGCTATTACATTGTTTTTGTAGTGGCTGAGAAAAACCCTTTGAACCTGAAATGGATAATACCAGCGTAGGAAAAATTATGAAACACATTCTTATAGTAATATTTAGTATTACCACTTATCTTTATTGTCAATCATTTCGTATTACAGGGCATGTATATGATGTTGAAACTGGCTTGCCCTTGAAATCTGCAAATGTGGTGTCAGGAAACATTGGAACAATCACTGATGAATTTGGACAGTTTGAATTGATTCTTCCCAAACCAAGTAAATTTGAAGTACATTTGATTGGTTATGAAATGCAAACTTTAGATTATAGTACAGATCCAATAATAGTTTACTTAAACAGTAAACTATTAAGTGGAAATCCAATTGAAGTATCAGCAAATCGAATTATTCCGGGGATTACACCAGTGGCACATTCTCATTTAACTATCGATGAAATAAAAAATCAGTATTATGTTGAAGATGTTCCTATGGTTTTAAGCACTGAACCAGGTATTCACTCTTATAGTGAATCCGGTAATGGAACCGGATATTCTTATGTATCTATCCGTGGATTTGACCAAAGTCGCATTGCGGTAATGTTAGATAATGTACCGTTAAATGATAATGAAAGCCATCAAGTGTATTGGGTAGATCACGCCGATATATTAAGCAATGCGTCCGTAGTGGAAATTCAACGCGGAATTGGTAACAGCTTATATGGTTCAACTGCCTTTGGCGGCTCAATCAATGTGGAGACTAAAATCGCCAATCCTACTGAACAGATTAAATTCAGCTCTGTTATCGGAACTTATAGCACTTTTAAAGGAAGACTGCAGTATTTATCGGGTCCTCGTTTTGGTGATAACTTAAGTCTCGCATTGCGCCTATCTTCAATCATATCAGATGGATACAGAGATAATTCTGACTCAAAACAGACGGCATTTAGTCTGGGAGTTGAACATCAATTTGGTAAAATAAACAACAAATTTCGAACATTGATCGGTAAAGAAGTTAGTACTCTGCAATGGGATGGAATTACAAAAAATATGCTGATGGATCGCCAATTGCGCACGAAAAAATTAGATTGGACGATCCCATTTATAGATGATTTTTTACAACAAATATATTCCTTAAACACTGAGGTTCCGCTAAAAGATAATTTGTTTTTTCGGAATGTTGCCTATTTAGTTCGCGGTTCAGGATTTTACGAAGTAAACAGATTTGGTGAAGATTATTTTTCTTACAACTTAGATATTGAAAATAAATATTCAGATGAACAGGAACAAAACTTGCAAACTGATTTTCTAAGAAGGAAGTGGATCAAAAATATTTATTATGGTGTTGTTCCGAGTATCACTTATAAAATTGATAATATACGAGCTGATTTTGGGCTTGAATCAAGATTTTATTCAGGTTTGCATTTCGGCGAAGTTATGAATGTAACCGGTTTAGAATTGCAAAAAATATTACCAAAGAATTATCGTTATTATGAATATACCGGTAATAAAAATTCAATATCTGCTTTCGCACATTTACTTTATTCTTTTCAAAAAAAGTTACATCTAATTGGTGATATTCAATTGCAAAGACATAATTGGACACTCGATCAAAAACAAATTGGGCATGCTGCAGGTCATGATTTAAGCGCCAAGTGGCAATTTATAAATCCAAGATTTGGTTTTAGTTATGATTTAGATAAAAATATTTCAATATTTACTAATTATGGAACAGCGGAGAAGGAACCCTCCGATGCACAAATTATAGAAGCCGATGACGTATGGTCTGAGCCAAAAGAGGCTGCTGTAGAAAAAATATTTGACAAAGAAATGGGTATAAATATTAAACAAAATATTGATAATCTTAAATTCAATTTTAAACTCAACTATTATCGAATCGATTATTTAAACGAGATTTTATCAAATATCTATGATTTTGCCGAAGGTGAATTTGATATTAATTCAGCCGACAAAACTCGCCATGAAGGATTGGAATTGGAAACCGGCTGGGAAATATCACCCCAACTAACTATTAATTTCAACGGAGCTATAAGTTTAAATCACTTTGCAAGCGGAGAATCCAAGGGCAAAACACTTACAAATACACCGAATCGCTTAGCCAATTGGTCAATAATTTACACTCCCACAAAACAGCTAAACTTCAATTTACAAGGAAAATATGTGGGGCAGCAGTTCATTGATAATAAGAATACTTCCGCAATTAAAATCGATCCGTACTTTTTAATAAATGCTGGTTGTTCGTATACTTTAGGGAATTTAACTTTTTCAGCGCGAATTAATAATCTATTTGATGAACTTTATGCCACTTATGGTTATTTTTATCATGAGGGTTATTATTGGCCTGGAGCAACACGTAATTTTAATTTTGCGATTGATCTTAAATTATAGATTTTCAACCGCTTAAATATAATTTCTTTGAAAACTTCTAAATTCAAATTGTAATTTGAATAGATGGAAATTACCAATTCAAATCAAGGTAGATTAATTTCATTAGATTTTTTCCGCGGATTGACCATCGCTGGAATGATTTTAGTTAATAATCCAGGTAGTTGGAAATATATTTATGCTCCATTCAAACATACCGAATGGCATGGTTGGACTTATACTGATACAATTTTTCCGTTTTTTCTTTTTATCGTCGGTGTTTCAATTACATTTGCGCTCTCCAAACGATTAAATGCGGGCAGTTCGAAATCATTAGTATTGAAAAAAATAATCCTCCGAACGCTAATAATTTTTGCAATTGGACTATTTTTAAATGTATTTCCATTTTTCAATTTAATAAATGCGCGAATCATGGGCGTTTTACAACGGATTGCACTGTGTTATTTCTTTGCATCTATAATCTTTATTTACACATCAAAACGAGGTCAAATTATTTGGACGGCCGGTTTATTATTGATATATTGGTTGTTTATGGCCTTATTTCCGGTTCCCGATGTTGGTTCCGGCAGCTATTTAAAAAATGAAAACTTTGCGGCCTACTTTGATCGATTTATTTTGAGCACGAATCATATGTGGAATCAATCAAAAACGTGGGATCCGGAAGGAATTTTTAGCACAATTCCCGCAATTGCAACGACTCTTTTCGGTGTCTTAACCGGACAGATTTTAAAATCAAAAATAAATCCCACTACCAAATTAAAGAAACTATTAGGGTGGGGGGTAAGCGCAATTACGGTAGGCTATTTTTGGAGTATTTGGTTGCCAATTAATAAAAGCTTATGGACGAGTTCTTATGCAATATTAATGGCCGGATTGGCAATGATCGTTTTAGTAATTTGCTTTTATATTATTGATATTAAAGGATTTAAAAAATTTCCACAACCATTTGTAATATTTGGTATGAATGCCATCACAATGTTTGTATTTTCAATTCTAATAGCGAAATTTTTACATATCATTAAAGTAAATGGAAGTAACGGAATAATATCATTGCAGAGCTTAATATGCCAAAATGTTTTTCAACCAATTTTCGGCAATTATTTTGGTTCATTGATGTTCGCATTCACATTTATACTCGTTTTGTATTTATTTGCACTAATTTTATATAAAAATAGAATAATTATAAAAATCTAAAGTTCATTAAATAGATAGTATATTTTAAAGGGGATCAAGGACTTGAATCATGTAGTTTTCTTAACCAAATAAATACTAAAATTGGTGAAGCTAAAAATAATAAACTCCAAATAATATCTGTAAAATTGAATTTTGATATTTCTTCTAAGCTATGTGTACGCAATTCCAATAAAAACATGATAAAGATAAGTGGGGGTATTGCATACCCTAAATAAATACCGAAATTTTTCTTTAGAAATAATCCGATACACGATATCAGAGTAAAGAGTGAAAATATTATTAGAAAAACCCTCTCTTCAATTTGCATTTCCAATTTAGAATCGTTTGTCAAATCTACAGTATTTGATATAATTATGGCATACAGACTGCTAATAGCAAGTATCATGAAAAATGTAATTAATGCAATTCTTATTATTATATTATTTAATTTCATCACTGATTAGTAATAAAAGATTATAATCTAAACCCAACAATAATACCCACACCTTCAGATTTTATATCGATTGATTCCATCTTACCGGAATTATCTATATATGGAAAGGTTACATAATCAAACAAATCTTTTGAATTTCGATAAAAGTATTCCAAACCTATTGACATCGTTGCATTGTGTTGGATTGGAATATCGATATTAATGCCTACCAAACCTATAAAAGAAATATTATCTAAAAAGAAAGTTCCAATACTAGCTGATGTGTAAATACTAAAGTGTTGTCTGATTGGATAAATATGTATTCCTAGAAAATGATGGTATTCCACAAAAAATTTAGATAACCCCCAAGCTAAATTTCCACCATAGCCTAACTTTATAAATTCAGAATCAAGTGGGATTTTGGCTGTACTGATGGGTATATCTGCGATTAAAAAATTGTGTGTTTCTAATTTCCTAATACCTAATCCAAGCGAATATCCGTCAAATTTTAGCTCATCCGAATTGCCTTGGGAAAACAAATCCCCGCAATTTAAAAATAGTAAAATACATAAATAAATTAGATATCGCAATCAGTGAAGAAAAATTAAAAGTACGGAATAGTTTACAAATTTACTAAACTATTTTGTTTTTCAATATTTTTTTAAATTATTTCAACGAAAATGGTGGATATTCATCAGTTGTTAAGAGCAATGCATAAGCTTCAGCTCGTAAAGTCCAACGCATTACCCCGACTATAAAATCGTGTATCCCTTTTGGGTGAGAACCGGTTAAAAGTATCGCAAACCAGGCGATTATTACACCGATAACAGCCCCAATCCATAAAAATAATAAAATAATGACGTGCGGAATTGCCAATAACCACTTAACCAGCGGCATCCAATTTACTAAATCGTTTTTAGCATCGGGATAGGGGATATTGATATGAACGGCTTGTTCTTCATCGGTGGATGGGTATTCATCGCGGAGCAAGAAAAAATAAGCTCCGACTCGTGTTCCAAATTTAACAAATTCGACATTAAAATTGAACCACCATTTAGGATATTTGTGGCGGAATAAAATCATTAGCAATGTTGGAATAAATATTATTCCGGCCAGAAAAAATGACCAGTTTTCATCATCCTCGACATATTCACCATTATATCCATTAGTAGTCAGAAAAGCAAAAACAATAAATATTGGAATAATTAAAATCAATCTAAAAGCGGTTGTCAAGCGATCTGATTTTTCCAGATAATCTATATCAAGTGTTACAGGGTGTTTTTTTTCATGTACCATTGTTTGTTTCTCCTATTTGCTAAAAACATCGTTTTCTAAATTAATCATAAGTTTGTGGGCGTCGAATGTATTATGATAATTATCTATAGTTATTTTATCAATCATTTGTATTAGTAAAGTGTTTTCACTCGAAGTTGATTTTGTCGAATTACTAAAATTTGGGACAACTACAAATTTTTTCCCGCCCATTCCATCACTTACGGTTTTACCTTGTGTACGGGCTTCCGGACGAACTGATTTCACTTTGGTGTAAAATTCTTCATCAATAATTTGAAAATAATCGAATCCGTTCGCAATTGTGATTTCCGCACAGCGATACAGTAAATATTTTTGTACCTTATTGATACTTGTATGTTGATTGCCATCAAAAGTAACAAGATAAATTCTATCTTGAATTTGTTCTTCGGAATAACCTCCGAGCCAACCTTTTTTTTGATAAGGTGTGGAACAATTTAAAAGCAATATTGCAAGCAGAGTATTGATAGTAATTGTATATCTCATTCTAAAATATTCACTTTTTTATCTCGGATGATGACCCTAATAATATTGCAGCTCCTTTAGTACTTTCACTGCTTTCCAAGATAATTTTAATAATCATTGTTAATGGAACGGATAATAACATGCCGACAGGTCCCAGTACCCAACCCCAAAAAATTAATGATACAAATACAACCAAAGTAGATAAGCCTAATCCCTTGCCGAAAATGCGGACTTCCAGAATTGAACCAAAAATGGTATTAGCAACTAAAAATCCAATCGCCGTTAAAATAGCTTTACCAATTCCGAATTGGATTATCGCAAGAATAATGGGAGGACCGGAAGCTAACAGTGAGCCGATATTTGGTACAAAATTTAATAAAAAGGCCAGTAACCCCCACAATATTGGAAAATCAATACCTAATATCCATAACCAAATAAAAATTGTAAAGCCGGTGCCAATACTAATTAAAGTCTTTATTCCAAGATATTTATTTACATTTTTAATTACTTCTGAATATTGCGATAGAGGAGAGTCTGGTTTGCCAATCGCAGTGCGAATTTTGCCCGGCAAATTAGTAGCTTCGAGTAATATAAAAATTACTAATAGTATTATTAAAAAGGAATTGGTTAGAATATTTCCTACACTTGAAATTGCGGTAGTAGCAATTTTAATTGCATTAGCAGGATCAAGATATTGTTCAACAGTATCATTTGGTATTTCAAACGGTAATCTTGCAAACAATGCCTCAGCATCTTGCGATAATTCAGTAAGTCTTTCTTGATAGAACGGTAATTTATCCGAAAAATCGCTTAAAGCGCCAGTTATTAATGTTACTAATACCCATCCAATTATTAAAAATAATAGAACTATAATAAAAACTGATAAAAGTTGTGGCACTTTTTTACTTTGCAACCATAATAACGGTGGTATGCAGATTATCGCAATAAATGCTGCTAACAGAAATGGAACAATAAGGGGCGCGGCCGCTCGCATTCCGGCTACAATAATTACAAAACACGCTAAACCAATTAAGGTTTTTAAAGCAACCGATGCATTTGGTGATGACTTCATTAGCTTATTTTAGTAAGATAATGTGGAAAATATCAAGTTGATAAATTTACAGAGCCAAATTTAATTATATGGTGTATTTTTTGTATCCAATAAATCAACTTTTTGTATTTGGCTGAACAGCATACCAATCAATTTTTCGAGATAAATACATGATAATCCCTAAAACGATAAACAATCCAATACTTCCTACAAGTAGAGCGTAATCTTGCATTTGAATTATAGAAAAAATAAACAAATAAAGAATTACAAGAATTAATCCAATCAGCTTCGTAATTGTATTATCCTTAGAAATACTTTTGGCATATAAAGTAATCATTGCAATAATTGAAACACTCGCTAGAAAATAGCTTATTTTAAATGGTAGATGTTCCGAAATTGCGATTAATAAGACATAAAAAACGCATAGAGCTAATCCGACGATAAAATATTGAATTGGATGTATTTTTATGCGGTTCATTATTTGTATAAAAAAGAATACCAAGAATGTTAAAGTAATAAATAATGCTGCGTATTTTGCTGAGCGCATACTTTTTTGATATTCGTCAACAGGAACAAATAATTCTACACCAAATGCTGATTCAACTACACCATTTGTTTCACCTCGAAAACTCTGAGGATAAGGTCGATTTAGATGCGATATATTCCAATTGGCCGAAAAACCATCATTATCCATTTCTCTTTTATCTGGTAGGAAAGCTCCACCAAAACTTGGATTTTTCCAGGTTGAATTAAGTGTTACGGAGGTTGATTTTCCAATTGGAATGAAATTCAAACTTGAACTGCCATTTAATTTGATGTTTAATGAATAATCTAATTTCCCTGGGTTGGATAAGCCTTTTTGAATAGGTATACGCGAACTTATGCCACTACTAATAACATCATTAGATTCAACACCAGGATTTAAATCATATTGTGTACCATCCCATTGCAATGAAACGTTTTCCTGGATTCCTCTTAAATCTGTCAATCCAAGCGCAACAAAAGCATCCCCCCACAAAACATTTTCATCTTCAATTTTCCACTCGTCAAATTCAGGCATTGAAAGAGTACCACTTATATTTAAATCAGATTTATAGATGATGACTTCATATATTCCACGATACCGCATTTCAGGAAAAATATCTCCCACAATAACTAAACTATCCGGTAAAAAATGGGCATATTTAGTGGTATTTATTAATTCATAATTATCACTATTATCGGCATCGTAAACTCTTGTGTGAGTCGTATACGGAACAGTTAAAATCAAGCCTGTGATTGTTTGGACATTGCTCCATTTTGAGCTTACTTCTTCAATAGCTTCGCGTTGGCGATTTTCTCGTTCTCTAATTAGATTTTGTACCGTTGTTACTGGTATCAATAATAGTAAAATTAAAATCCCAATCGTTATCAATCTGATCGATAATGAATTTTTCAGCCAATTATTTGCTTTGTCATAATAAGTAAGTTTTCTACTCATAATTAATAATTCCTATTTAGATGAGGCGATTATTTAAACAAACCTATACAAAGTTTGTTCAAAGGAAATTAATCAAATATTTCGCAAATTTATTCATGATCACAGCGGTGTTCTTGAATAACTTTAACACCATTTGTATTCAGTTGGATTTTATCTCTTTGCTGCAGAAAATAAATTATTTCTTCAAAAGTGTAGATTTGTTTGGTACAATTTGTAAATTTAACATCACCGTGCTTCTTTTCGAATGCTACTTTGATTTCACCTATAGAGGACAAATTAGAATTATTTTGTATAAAGTCCATTAATTTGTGTGCATGTAAAACATTATTCATAACCATTCCACCGATATTGTTTGAGATTGATTTTATTTTTGTCGTCAAATGTAATTCCATCTTTAATTAAAAGTGAATACTGAATTTTGAAGCCATTACTTTCTTCTGGAAAGCTAATAGAACCTTTACTCTTAATTACGCGAAACCACGGAATATCTTGATTATCCGAACATGATGATAATGCAAAGCCAACCAAACGTGGATTTTGAGTACCAGCCATTGCGGCGATTTGTCCATAGGTTGCAACCCTGCCAGCAGGAATTTGCTTTACAATCTCAAGGATTTTTTGAAATAATTGACCCATGAATTAACAGAATTTTATCATTATGTGAAGTTTACCATATTGTAATTGCCTTAAAGAATACATTTTATTGATATTATTCCACAAAATAGTCAGCTGTTTTAATCAATGCTTTTTCAATAATTACTGGAATCTTCGGTGTATGAAAAGCAATATTTTTTTGCTCTCCTACAAATTGTTCAATAATTTCTACATTACCGATTTTTTCCAACACATCGTAACCTTGCACCAATTGACCAAACACCGTGTATTTACCATCAAGATGGGGGCGCGGTACGAGGCAAATGTAGAATTCAGTACTTCCGCTATTAAGATCTGTATCACGTGCAAGTCCAACCGTACCAACTATATGCGGATATTTATTAAACTCAGCATTCACTGTAGATATATTGTTTTCTCCGCCATCTCCGGCTTGAATAACATGGCCTTTCACAACTCGATAGAATTTTAGACTATCGTAAAATCCGGCATTAACTAATTTCTTAAAATGGGCAACTGTTTTGGGTGCCGCATCTTCAAAAAAGCGAAATTGCATATTGCCATAATTAATCTTTAACTCACAAACTTCTAATGATGTCAGAGAGTCGGGCTCGCATTGTGCGAATAATGACGTAATTGTCAATACAAATGCGCTAATAAATAGAATGATTTTTTTCATAATTAATCCTATGAATTTGTGACAAAATTTAAGTAAAAAGTGTAATTCATGCACGGATTTTTGTGAGTAGTTATATATCAAAAAATCGAGTCCTCAAATTAGATGAAGTGATTAATCCATAAAATATGATTCAAAATTATTAGCTCTGAACATGGGAAATCATTCTACAAATTCCGTGTAGAAATTAGTTAATTTTGCTTAAATTTATAGTTATGCCAAAAGCAAAAAAAGTACGCAAAACCTTATTTCTCATCGATGGCTATGCAATGGTTTATCGTGCGCATTTTGCATTTATCAGAAATCCTTTAATGACCAGCACTGGGCTGCCAACCAGCGCCTTGTTTGGTTTCAGTAATCAAATCATCAATTTAATGAATCGAGAAAAACCGGATTACATTGCGGCAGTTTTTGATACCGATAAAAAAACTTTCAGGCATGAAAAATTTCCGGAATATAAAGCTACCCGTGAGAAAATGCCGGAGGAATTACGCCAGCAACTGCCATATCTGTGGAAAATATTAAATGCGATGCAAATTACATCTTTGGCCAAGCCCGGCTACGAAGCCGATGACATAATCGGCACCTTATCCAAATGGGGTGCCGAACATAATTTAGATGTTTTTATTGTTAGCGGCGATAAAGATTTTATGCAATTGGTCAATGACAATATTTATATGTATTCCACCAATGGAAGAAATCCTGAGCCGCAAATCATTGACCGAGACGTAGTAATCGATAAATGGGGCATACCACCTGAAAAAATTATTGATTTGCTCGGTCTGATGGGCGATTCATCCGATAATATTCCTGGAGTTGCCGGTGTAGGTAAAGTTTCAGCCAAAAAGTTAATTTTGGAATATGGCAGTTTGGAAAATTCGTTAAAAAATGCCAATCAAGTTGGAAATAAGCGTGTACGTGAAGGACTGCTAACTAATTCTGAAAATGCACTGCTCAGCAAAGATTTAGTTACAATCGATACCAATGTAGATGTTGACTGCGCAATGGAAGAATTGACACGCAACGAATATGATATAGATACTCTATCTAATTTATTCCAAGAATTGGAATTTTTTGGCTTATTAAAACAACTATCCGGTAATATAGTATCGGAAAAAACCGACAACAAAAAATCTATAAAAGACTACAAAACAATATTAAGTAACGATGATTTAAAGTTATTTATTAATAATATTGATTCATCCAAACCAATCTCCATTGATTTGGAAACTACTTCAATCAATCCAATTGAAGCGGAAATTGTAGGAATTAGTTTTTCGATGAAAAAGGATAGTGGCTGTTATATCCCAATTGCCTACAAAGAAAAAGTGAAAAATAATTTTGGTGAAGATGATTTAGAATTCGTATTGGCCAAATTAAAACCACTATTGGAAAATGATAAAATAAAAAAAATTGGTCAGAATATAAAATACGATGCTTTAATTTTGATGCGTCACGGGATTGTGCTAAAGGGAATTGGTTTTGATACCATGCTTGCCGCCCATTTATTAAACCCGGATAATAGATCTGTGAAAATCGATAATTTAGCTTTGGAATATTTAAATTATCAAATGGTGCCAATTGAAGATCTGATTGGTAAGGGGCGCAATCAATTATCAATGGCGGAAGTCGAATTAGAAAAAGCTGCGTTTTATGCCATAGAAGACGCAGATATCGCCTTACAACTTTATAAAATTTTTAATGAAAAATTAACGGAAGCAAAATTACGCGAGTATTTTGCGCAAATTGAATTACCGCTCATTCAAGTTTTATTAAAAATGGAATTAATTGGTACCTTTGTTGATGAGCAGATGCTAAATTCTATGTCGAATGATTTGGGTAAACAACTTGATCATTTGATAGCTGACATTTATAAAGAAGCAGGAACTGAATTCAACATTAATTCGACTCAGCAATTAGCGAATATATTATTCGATCTGAAAGGACTAAGGCAAATTCGCAAACGATCCACCGCCGAAGAGGTGCTAAAGCAGTTGGTCAATGAAGATCCATTGCCGCAATTAATGCTTGAATACCGCAAATTTAGTAAACTAAAAAATACCTACTTAGATCCATTTCCTGAGTTAATTAATCCGCAAACACAGCGAATACACTCAAGTTTTAGTCAAACAATTGCTGCCACTGGCCGACTTTCGAGTCAAAATCCCAATTTCCAAAATATTCCAATCCGTACAGAAATTGGGCGTGAAATGCGTAAAGCTTTTCGACCACAGCAAAGTGGTTGGAAAATATTTTCAGCTGATTATTCACAAATTGAGTTGCGCATTATGGCTCATTTAAGTCAAGATAAGGAGTTAATTACAGCTTTCGAAAATAATGAAGATATTCATGCTCGAACGGCTTCAACTGTTTTCGGTGTACCGATTGAAGATGTGCTGCCAGAAATGCGTCGCACAGCGAAAATCGTGAATTTCGGAATTATGTATGGTGCAGGACCGTTTAGAATGAGCCAAGAATTAGGCATTCCACGTAGTGAGGCGCAAGCAATTATTGACATTTATTTTCAACGCTATTCCGGTATTCAGAAATATATTGATGCGACTCTAACTCTTGCTCGCGAAAAAAAATATGTTCAAACTATGCTTGGCCGTAAACGATTAGTTTGGGACATCGATAGCGATAATTTTAACCGTAAAGAAGCCGCTAAACGCATGGCCATAAACATGCCCATTCAAGGCACCGCCGCCGAGATGATTAAAAAAGCAATGATTACAATTCATCAGAATATTATTTCCGATATTGGACAAAATTTTAGCGATGCAAAGATGATTTTGCAAGTTCATGATGAATTGTTGTTTGAAGTTCCCGCTGAACAGGTGGAAAGTTTAAAGGAAATGGTAATATTTGAAATGGAAAATGCGCTACCACTGTCTGTGCCGATTGTCGTAGATTCTGGTGTGGGAGATTCTTGGTTTGAGGCACATTAACAGGAATATTAGTACTATATCAAACAGAAGCTAATTATGAAAAAAATACTACAAATCGGATTTTTATTTATTATTGCTGGATGTGCATTAGATACTTTTGAACCTGATAATTTAGCAACTTGGACGATTAATTTAGATTTTCCGATTTTTAAAACGGTTTACACCTACCATGATTTATTAAATGATTACGATGATATAGATATCGAGCAATTCGAGAACTCATCTGACTCAATTTTCGTTTTCAATGTATCAACGCCACATCGAGTTCAAGTCCAAAATTATACGATTACTCGAGACGGTGATTCTACTGTACCTGAACCGGTACAAATTGAGAATTATGAAATAAGTGTACCTGAACTGCCATCTGAATTGGAAGTTATAAAAATTGTAGATGCTGACCTTACGCTTGAATTTGATTTATCACGATTTGATGTTTCACTGGCGGATTCAGTGATTGTGGATAGTATAGAAATTATTGCAGTAAATGCCAACTATGAAATTGCTCGTGGATATATTCGCAATCAAGATATTTTGGATGGTGAACCATTATCGGTTGTCAATGCAGAAGACATAATTAATATTAGACCTACGCGCGCATCAGCTGTTGGCATGATCACGATTTATCCATCAGATCAGCCCGGCACTCAAGTTTTTGGGCAATCAATTGGGATTACATCACATGTCAGAATTCCGCTGATTTTGGAATTAACTAACAGTTCTACATATTCAACTAAACCGGAAGTTGTTAATATTGATGTGGATGATGATATTTTTAAAACTGCTACAGTCTTTACCAATATTGACAATCAAATGGAGCTTAGCGGTAGATTACATTTTTTGGTGGCGACTGATACAACATATTTTAATCCAGATGCTTCAATCGCTGCAGATACCTTATTTACTGTGCAATTATTAGAACAGCAAACGCAGACTGACACAATCTTATTTGACCAAGCTAAAATTGGCCTTTTCGAAAATTCAACAAATATGAAAATTCTGCTAAATTTACAAAGTTCAACGGATTCTAATGGCAGTATCATTCCTACGCATTTTTTCACCAATGATTCATTAAAAATATTGCTTTATGGAAGTACTGAAGCATTGGTTGACCCTCAAAATATTGACGGTAATGATTAGGTTCTAGGATGAAAAAACTTATCATAATTTTAATAATTAGCACAAAAATATTCTCACAGATTGTAATTGTCCCCAATTCAATGGGAACTGCTGGAACAATTGCAACTCAAGCTTGCGGTGATGAAGTGATTGGTTGGAATCCGGCAAATTTAGGATTTTTGGATAATCCCGAATTTTCAATTAGTTTTGGTATTATTCCCATAGTGCCGTTGCCTGCTGTTGATATTCTAAATGATGCTGTTTCAATCAATTGGTTGGCGGATTATCTATTCAGCAATCGCCATCTGGATAATGACGCGAAAGATGAAATGCTAAGTGTTTTTAAAAATACAACCTGGAATATTAATCCACTTATGTATGCCAAAATTCTTGGAATATCATCCGGCAAATTTGCATTTTCAATCGGTGCCGAAATCAATTCAAATTTTCAAGTTCCAAAGACAATTTTAGAAACAATAATGTATGGAAATAAATTTAGTGAGAAAATTTCATTTGATGAAATTGATGGTAGCGCTCAAGCTGTTATACCATTTACTTTTGCTTTTGGATTCCCAATTGATTTTCAAGAATTCAGTTTGGAACAAAAAAATAACTATCTTGGAATTGGTGTGAAGTTTTTATGGGGCATCGGAACGGCCGATGTGCAAAGTTTTGATGGTGGTTTTACGAGCTATCATGATCGTATCGAAGGAAACGGAATTGGTAAAATCAAATATTCCCAAGACGGTTTTGGTTTGGGATTAGATTTAGGGTGGGCATTTAATAATAATCAAGGATTTATCGCTAATTTAGCGGTTCAGAACTTAATCGGATTTATTAAGTGGCCATCCGATAATTCAGAAATGCTACAAGTAAATTTTGATGCTAATATCGAAGTTGGGGAAAATTTTGAAGATATTATTGATGCATTTACTGGAACTGATTCCACCTATTCAACGACTGGCTTTGATACTGATTATCCAAGAAATATAATTGCAGGAATCCAATATAATTTAGAATCCAATACTGAACTTTATTTAAACTACCGTCAATATTTTACCGATGAATTTCAATATACCAAAACACCACGAATATCAATTGGATCACAATTTAATTCCGATAAATGGTTTCCAATTCGTATCGGGGTAGCTTTTGGCGGAGTTGAAAAGTTTCAAACTGGATTTGGTTTTGGGTTTCATGGTCGCCATTATCATTTTGATGTTGGGATCGTACAAACTGGTGGGTTTTTCAATTCTGCCAAAGGAATTGGAATATCACTTGGACAAAAAATATTATTCTGAGAATTTTATTGTAGATTTGTCAGCGAATTTGAAATAGAATGGAAGCAAGTATTGCTTTAAAAAAGATTAGCCAAACTATTAACGATAAAATAGTATTTGCCGGCTTATCGTTTGGAATAGAAAAAAATTCAACGGTAGCCGTAATCGGCGATAGCGAGGACTCTGGTATTACTGAATTTTTATATTTGCTCGGTGGTTATCGTGAACCGCAAAGTGGTGAGCTTTTTATTCACGGAATGGATAGCACTAAACATCGCGCGAAAATTCGAAAATTAATTGGTTTTGTCCCTTTCGTAAACGATATGGATCCGAAACTCACAGCTGAACAAAATATTAATTTCATAAATCAGTTTTATCAAATTGATAGAGAAATATTGGATAGTAATTTCAATAATTATGCTGATTTTTTAGATTTACAATCTATTTTACAAACTAAAATCAGTGAGTTATCCCTGGGAATATTGAGGAAATTAACTTTATTTCGTGAATTAATCCGTAAGCCAAAAATATTAGTACTTGAACACCCGACTGCGTTTATGAATTTTGATGACACTAAACTTACTTGGAATTTATTACAAGAATTACGCGATAAAATTACAATTATTTATCACGATTCTTCATTGAGTACAGTGGAAAATTTTCATGATAGAATATTATTTTTCCGAAATGGATCCGTTGATTTATATGATAATTTTAAAAATATGGTTAATAATTGGATGGGACATTATCAATACACAATTCAATTTGAAAAATTGTTGATGCCGTTATTCCGCAAAATTGAAAATATTGAGGGAATAATTTCTCCCAAAAAAGATGGCAACATTCTAAAATTTACAACTAATGATAAGCGAATATTATTGAAGCTATCAAAATATTTAGAATCTGAAAATATTTTGAATATTAAATCTAAAAACATCCATTTAGAAGATCTGCTTGAGGCACGATTTTTACAAGAAGATATCGCATGATTTCAGCAATCTTGAAGCGACGCTATTGGGTATTAAAAAGTAAAATTTATTCATTGCTGGGATTGTTAATAATGCTGCCAATTCTGCTGACTGTCATTGTTTATTTTCCAATCAAAAACTTAATTGTAGATCATCAAACTTGGGATGTTCCATTTGAACAATGGATTCTTTCCGGATTAGTAGTTTTAACTCAAATGATGATGCTAATTCCATCGGTCAGCCGTGATCTTTTTGAATTAAGAATACAAAAGAAAATAATACCTGCCATAGTTTTAACTCCAATTTCCAAACCCAACTATTTGGTTGAACTTTTCGTTTGTATTTTGATTGAATCGGTTTTTTATCTGATTTCAGCAATGCTTATTTTTTCAATATTAACGGCTCCCGGATTCAATTTTTTACAATATTCTATGCTGTTTATTTTATTATTATTGATGAATGCCATAATAATTAATATTTTAATAACCCTTTCCTTGTTGATTGACCGATTCACGATTTATTTGACTTCGGTTTTATTGCTAACTTTAATTATTATTTTTGCATCCGGACTAATATTTGATTTCAGTTTGTTTCCTGAAAATATTGCCAATATTTTAAAATTTTCACCAATCGGGCTAATTACTCAATCAGTGCATGGGGCGCTATTCGATGGAATGATTTATTGGCTATTTATTTTAGGAATATTAATTATTATTCTGATTTGGATAACGCTAAATAGCTTATTATTCACAAAACGGGTTGCTAAGTGATAGCATATCTATTTTGTGCAATACTCTAACACAAATTGATTAAGATTTATGGGTAAAACATGATTGGACCAAAAGCGATAATTCATTTAGATCGATTAAAGCATAATTATCAACAAATAAAAAAGCATGTTGGTGATGTGCCATTGATGACAGTCGTCAAAGCAAATGCTTACGGCCATGGTGCTGTCCCAATTGCAAAAACCCTGCAAAATGAGGGCGTAAAATTTTTCGCTGTATTTACAATCGAAGAAGCGATAGAACTTAGGCGGAATGGTATAAATGCCGAAATATTAATTTTTAGCAGGATGAATCAAGAATTTGTTGAGCAAGCCGCGGATTTTAAAATAACATTAAATCTATCGCAAAAAGAAGATATTGACATATTACAAAAATTATTTTTAAAAACACATAAACGACCCAAAATTCATATAAAATTTGATACTGGTATGTCTCGATTGGGCATTTCATATGAATATGCGGAAAGTATTTTAAAAGACTTGATGTATTCACCGGAAATAGAGTGCGAGGGAATTTATTCACATTTTGCAACGGCTGATGAAGGTGATCAATCTTACGCAAAATGGCAATTTGAGCGATTCAATGAAATTCTAAAAATAGCCGAAAAAAAGGAATTTCCTTTGAAATACCGTCATTTTTCAAATAGTGGTGCCATTCTTAATCTTCCAGAAACTAAACTTGATATGATGCGCGTTGGGATGTTACTCTATGGCGCTTATCCTTCGGACGAAGTGCCGCAGATTTTGGATCTGAAACCGGTAATGGAATTCGTCGCTCCGATTGTTACTGTCAGACGGGTGCCGAAGGGGACTTTCATTAGTTATGGTGGAAAATATAAAACTGAATCTGATACTAATCTTGGTGTAATTCAATGCGGCTTTGCCGATGGTTTTCCACGACCATGGTACGTAAATGGACATGTGATGTATAAAGGAAAACCATATAAAATAGCAGGCCGCGTTTGCATGGATCAGCTGACCGTAGATTTTGGAAATGCAGTACCTAAGGTTGGCGATAATGTACTCTTAATGGGAGAAGGGCAGGATGGAACCTTACGCGCAGAAGAAATTGGAAAAAAAATCAATGCTACTACTTATCAATTATTTACTGCAATTGGAGGTCGAACAGAACGGATATTTATGGAATAATTTATTAGAAAATTGTTTAGATTTATCTTCCAAGTGATTCCATTTGAGTCTTTAACTCTTGCATGGTGTGTGTAGATTTTTCAAACAGTATTTCAATATTTTTTATTCCACTGGCTTCCAGCAGGGTAGTAAGTGTATCACGAGCTGATTTTTCAATCTTTGGTAATAATTCGTCTGTTTTTTTGCGTGCGGTTTCGGTCGCACTTTCACGTGCGCCGGCAATTAAAACATTTCTATCTTCAATACTGAAATTGGTTAGTGGTATTGGTATTCCGAGCAAATTTGGGGTTTGTTCATCATAAATTTCAATATCACCGGTGCTTACTTTTGTGGTACAAATCGGCATTTTGACGATAACTTTATCATTAGCTAACTTGATATCCGCTTTGTGCAAATCATATCGATATTCGAGATCAAACTCACTGATGACAGCTATCTTTTTCCCACCTAATAAATCTAAAAATTTGCTATTATATTTTTTCGTTGCGATATCTTTGTAAAAGGCCGTAAGTGCAACCAATTCACCAATTTCGCGAATGCGATCAATTACCCCCTTGTGTGTTGTTACTGCGGGTGAAGCATTTTTTCTAAACATACGCAAGATAAGATATACAAAGATTAAGGTCAACGGAATTGCGATTATAATGGTCATTAAATCCAAAATATTGCTCCTTTAATAATTTGAGTGGTCATAAGTTAATAATAAATAATAAATTAAAAAAAGGGCTGCTACAAACGTAACAGCCCCTTAATTTTGATACTAATTAATCTAAACTTATTTCAACAACATCAATTTAATAGTTTTAGCTTCACTACCAAAACTGACTTTACTCAAATATACTCCCGCAGGTACTCTATTGCCAGCATGGTCTGTACCATTCCATACAACACTATGCCAACCTGTTTGCTGCTGTTCATTCAACAAAGTCTTAACCAATTTACCAGTTATATCATAGATTTGTACTGTGGTGGTAGTGTTACGCTCTACTGCTGGTAAAGCATAACCAATCGTAGTACTCGGGTTAAACGGATTAGGATAAGCATCCAATACAATAAATTGCTCTACTTTACCTGACTTCGGTGTAGTAGTTGCAGTAACTGAACGGGTAGCATGATAGGTTACTGTTTCATTATAATCAATATCAGCCAATCTATACTCATAAGTTTGCCCGGCTTCTACATATTTATCCACATATTCATAGTCAGTGGCATATTCTACTGAACCTTGGCCCAGTAAAGCATCATCAGTATTGTAACTGGCAATTTCAGTAAACTCAGCCTCACCAACTCTACGTTCTAACACAAAGCCCAAGTTTTCTATTTCACTTTCGGTAGTCCAGTTGAGTTGCACGCCAGCGGGGGTTGCTACAGCACCAAAATAAGACAATTCTACCGGAAGGATATCTCTAATCCTATAATCCTCGACTTCGCCGTTGCTATATTCTCCAGTTGGACTCAGCGCGCTTGCGGTAGAAATCCTACAGCGCATGTAGGTCGTGGTAGCCATAGTGAACGGAAAATACCAGTTTAACGACTTGCGCACGGTAGTATTGCTATTAGTGGCCACATCGACACAGCGTTTTTCTGCTGAGTTGTCTTCAAAGGTTCCGTTGACGATCGGATTGGCGGTGGCCGAAGCCACTCCGCCGTCCACCCAGCAGCATAGATACGCACCTTGGTCCGTATCGTTCGTTACCACTACCTCTGCCCAGATTTTCTTGTTCCTGTAGGTGGGGGGCATGACACCATCTTCGTCATCACCTCCGGTATCACCGTCGTCACCAAGGGCGGTAGCGCTCCAGGGTGGAGCCTTTATTGGGAACCCATCGTCATCTGGCGGCACGCTGCCGAGATACAGATTGCCTATCTGGGTGTCGATCGTGTGGCGGGCGGTGGTTTCAGCGTCTCCTCCGTCATAAGATGGTGGCGCATCGCCGTAATCAACAGGCGGTATTGCCTGAAAAGCAACCATATTGTGGCCGCCACTAGATTCATGTGTATAGCTATACGCGATCTTGTCTGAGTTTCCTACGGTGGCGTTTAGCGTTGTTTGTACAGTCCACCAACCTGCTCCGAGGGCATTTATATCCTTGAAAGTGACCGTTTGCCCGGATAGTATAGGCGTTTCGCTTAAATAGTTGTAGTCTTCGTTGGACCACTTGCTCCCGGTGGTTACTACTTGATCAGTTTCGTTATCTACTGATTCTCCCGAGTGCACAATCAATTTCAATGGATCGGTTCCCGCAGTTCGGGTAAATGTGAATATAAATTCATATGGGCCTCTGTCCGGTCTACTAAACCATACACCCTTGGCATTGGGGAATTTTTCATTGTGATAAGTAGGGACACTTTGATTTGTTGTTTCAATGCGCCCATCATATCTCCATGTGGGCGCCTGAACCTTAACATCCCATCTGTTGCCATTGTAATTTACCGCGTCAGTAACAGTAAAACCCTCTGTCGATGTGGCGTTGGCATAATTGACGCCGGTAAAATCTATATTTTTATATTGCGCTTGCACCTCCGAACCTGGCGTCAAAAACTGGGCATCCACGACCACTACCAGGACCCAAAAGCGCTTCGCAGAGGGCGGTTTACTTGTCCCGGACGTCCAGTGGCTTGCTTTTTTATGTTTCATTTTGTTACTCTTCTTTTGTTTTTTATTTCAATTAAACCAGCCATTAAACCCTGGTTTATACAACTTTTAGTACTGTCGAACGATAGGATAAATAATAAGTTCCCGAAAATTATTTTCCGATCCAGCTTATATGACAAGATGGATTCGGCACTACGATCATAGTATTGCCGGTACGATTTAGATCGCCATATTTTAAATATTTATTGTGTTATGATTGCAATGTAATTGTGGTATAGATTTGTAAGTATAATTGTAGATACTTAAATTATTAATTGAAATTTGAACAAATTCAATATGCATAATATCGATAAAATTATTATCCTAACTTTTTTGCTTGGTTCGGCCGCCTTCGGGATTTGGCAGGGACGGAGAAACAAATCATCTTCCGACTATTTCAAAGCTAATCAATCTTTACCCTGGCTAACGGCGATGTTCTCAATTGTTGCTACCGAAACTTCCGTTCTAACTTTTATAAGCATTCCTGGGCTGGCTTACCGCGGTGATTGGCAATTTTTACAAATTGCATTGGGGTTTATTATTGGTCGAATTTTGGTGAGCATATTTTTGTTGCCAATCTATTTCAAATCAGGCGTTACCTCAATTTACGAAGTTCTTGGTGAAAAATTTGGCGCAAATATCCAAAAATTGGCATCAGTAGTATTTATGATTACGCGGCTATTAGCCGATGGAATACGGTTTTTAGCAGTCGCAGTTATCGTCCAGTTGATCAGTGGCTGGTCATTATCTACAGCAATAATTATAATTGGAACAATTACGTTCATCTATACTTATTTTGGCGGCATCCGCTCGATTGTTTGGATTGACAGTTTTCAATTTTTTATGTATTTGTGCGGCGGGATAATTTCCATTATTTTTATATTGACCAATCTTGATGTGTCTATATTTAATATTATTAAAGAGTTATCGATAGAAAATAAATTTAAAATATTCAATTTTGACTGGCATATTTTCAGTAATCCTTACGCTTTTTTTAGCGCAGTGATTGGTGGAACGCTGCTCAGTTTGGCATCGCACGGAACGGACTATATGATGGTACAGCGTGTTTTGGGAACTAAAAATCTATCCGCAGCGCGCAAAGCAATGGTTGGCAGTGGAATTTTTGTATTTATTCAATTTGGCATATTTCTATTGGCCGGTACTCTTATATACTATTTTTTCAGTGGAGTCGTGTTAGAAAATGACCGTGAATTTCCAACTTTTATTGCCAATCATTTACCAATTGGGTTAAAGGGACTATTATTGGCCGGAGTATTGTCCTCGGCAATGTCTACGCTAAGTTCTTCAATAAATTCGCTGGCCTCATCAACAATTAACGATTGGGTAAAAGGAGTAAAATCTTTAAAATTATCGCGGCTATTTAGTTTATTTTGGGCAATTATTTTAATTGGTATTGCATTGGTTTTTGATGAAGGTGATGAAGCAATAGTCATTATTGGTTTACAGATTGCTTCATTTACTTATGGTGGATTGTTGAGCTTATTTATTTTAAGCAAAATCAAGCATCAAATTAATCCGATTAATATTGCAATTGGATTAATATTCAGTATTTTGGCAGTATTATTATTAAAATATTACGGGCTGGCTTGGACGTGGTATATTTGTTTTGCAGTAATTATAAACATCTGTGTTGTTTATATATTAGAGATATTATTGAAGCGATTTATTAAGTAAGTTCAAACAAAATAAATATTTTTAAAAATATTTATTTTGTTTTTTTCAATTATTTTTATGTAATTTTCATGAAGTAATACTTCAATTGTATTTACATATAATTTATAAGGCCTCGTTGGTATGGCGTGCTCTTCTGGGGAAAAAGATTTCTCGAGGGTAAAATCGGCGGGGCTTTTCCTTTTTTATTTTTGTTCATGTTTTGATGATTTATTGAATAAACAAATATTTAGGTGAAAAATCGAATTCTCAGGATATATTTCTTAATAAAAATGATCAAGTTCTGAATAAAGTTTCTTCGCGTTGAAACCATTTCACACAAAATAGCAAACTAATTCCTGCTAATATGAGTAGTGAAATATATACTTCAGCAAGTAGCAGTGGATTAATTGTTCCTGCCAACACTTCTTTAGTCGCTAGCGCAACATTCATGATTGGAATTAAGGCAGTTTTGATATTTAAATCAATGCCCGGAAGTAAACCAAAAAAGGCTGGAATAAAAATTAGTAGATTAAGAGGAGCGAGCATGCTTTGTGCCTCTTTAAAGGATTTAGCATAAATCGATATACTGAGGATTACTGCCGCAAATAAAACTGATATTGGTAAAATTAGAGTAAATAATACAAATAATATTTTTAAACTAAACATATTTGTAATTGCTTCCATAAAAATTGTAGGTAAATCACTAAATAATTTTGCAACAAAAAATATACCTAAAATTGAAATTATTGAGGTTAATATTGCAGAGGACATTACAAGCAGAAATTTCCCTAATACTATTTGGATTCTTTTTGTCGGAGTTGACAAAATTGTTTCCAATGTGCCTCGCTCTTTCTCTCCAACTCCTAGATCAATTCCAGGGTACATAGCTCCCATAAATCCAAAAAGAATAAAAAAATAGGGAAGATATCCACCAACACGTATCCCAATTGTTTCCTGAGCTGTTGATAAATCGATTTTGTCAACACGGATAGCATCAAAAGTAGCGGGAGTGAGATTTAGAAATTTTAAACGTTTGGCAACAATTTCACTGTCTAATTTTTCAATTATTGGAATTAGTCTGCGGTTGACCGATTTAAATGAATCCGATCCTTTATATAATATTTGAATTATTGCTTGATCATTATTATCTAATTTTTCTTGGTAATTTTCAGGGATGAGCAATGCACCATCAATCTGACCTTCAATCACTTGTGCAGATAAACTATCAGGATTGATTTGCTCATACAATTTTATATTTTCCGTTGCTTTAAGAAATTTGATTAATTCAGGTGCATTTTCGGAACCGGAAATACCGATATGTAATAATTTTGTTTCAGATTTTTTTACTTGCATAATTGTAAATTTGCTTGCTCCAATCATTATGAGTGGAACTAGAAGTAAGGGGAACAAAATCATCACAAAAACAGTTTTACGATCTCGAAGAGAGTCTATCAATTCTTTTTTATAAATAATAAATATATTTTTCATTATTTCCCTCCGACTAAATAAACAAACTCATCTTCAAAAGATGATTTAGTCATTTGTTGTTCAAATGCAGAAAGTGTGCCATTGTAGAACAACTTTCCATTATGAATTAAACCGATATCATCGCATAATAATTTTACTTCACCCATTCGATGCGTAGAAAATATTACAGTTTTCTTCTCTTTTTTTGAATTACAAATCAGTTCAATAATGGCTCGCGATGTCATTATATCCAAGCCTTCGGTAGGTTCATCGAATATGAGTACTTCAGCATCTGTAATAATAGTTCTCGCAATAGAAGTTTTTTGTTTCATTCCAGTACTCAATTTACCAATTCTTCGATTGGCAAACTCGTTGATTTGCAATACCTCGAATATTTTTTCCTGAGAAGATTGAAATTGCGATTTATTCATCCCATTTAAATCAGCAATATAGTTAACCATCTCAATAGGAGTAAGCCGGTCATATAAAGCAGTTTGCCCTGTCATAAAACCAATTTTCTTACGAACCTCCTCACCATGTGTAACTGCATTAAAACCAGCAACTTCAATTGTTCCATATGAAGGTTTTAACATAGTTGCAATCATTCTAAGAATTGTTGTTTTACCAGCACCGTTGGGACCAATCAATCCATAGATTCGACCAGGTTGACACTCAAAGGTTACATTATCAACAGCTTTAATAGTGCTTATGTTTTTTGAAAATTCTTTACGTTGTTTCTTTGATAATTTATATTCTTTAGATATTTTTTTTACAATTATCATTTTTTCCCTTTTTAAATGATCTAAAATTTACACATTTTTAATTTTTTATTTGAAATTCATACTTTATTGTGGTATAAAATGACATAATTTGTAACAAATAAATGATTGTTGATTTCAATAAAATTTGAAGTCATAGCCTATAAGACGTATTTCAGATTGATTAATCAATAATATTTAATGTATTTTTAAAGAATATTTACAGCGCTTAGGAGTAATTTTATGTCAATTTTTAAAAAAATAATTATTGCATTAGCAATATTATTGTTAATTGTGGTTTTAGCTGGATTTTGCTTTATCCACTATGTGTCAACTAAAGGTTTGCCGGATTATAATGCCACATTAAAATTGGATAATCTCAATGATGAAGTGATCGTATATCGTGACAAATTTGCAGTGCCACATATTTATGCCAAGAATGAAGAGGATTTATATCGTGCTACCGGCTATTGTATGGCGCAAGATCGGCTTTGGCAAATTGATTTAATTCGCAGGGCTACTACCGGGCGCTTGTCTGAGATTTTTGGAGAAGAGTATATTGAAGCTGACCAAATGCTGCGTATGTTGCGCATTCCGGATAAGTCACGGATGATTATGAAAACGTCTGATGAAAAAATACTTACAGCACTAAATACATTCTGCGATGGTGTGAATCAGTTTATTAATAATAATCAAAATAAATTACCACCCGAGTTTACTATTTTAGGATACAAACCGGAAAAATGGCTACCTGAACATTCATTAAATTTAATTGGTTACATGGCGTGGGATTTGACTATGCCTTGGCAAATCGAAACAGTATTTTCCAAAATTCATGAAAAAGTTGGTGATGACAAATTCTATGAACTTGTTCCCAATCTTGAGTTACAAAAAACTGTTATATATTCTGAAAATAGTGAAAATCAATACTCTTTTTCTGACGACTTGCCATTATTTTTAGCATCCTCAAGAAAATTAAGAAATATTGGACTTGAAATATTCAACGGCAGCAATAACTGGGTTGTATCCGGTGCGAAAAGTGAAACAGGTACACCATTGTTTTCTAATGATATGCATTTAGAATTATTTGCTCCGGGGATTTGGTATACAATGCATCAAGTAATTGAAGGAGAATTAAATGTAACCGGAGTAGCTGTGCCGGGGCAACCTCTAGTAGTTGCCGGACACAATGAAAATATTGCATGGGGTATGACTAATGTTATGGTTGATGACATGGATTTTTATTACGAACGACTAAACCCTGACAACCCACATGAGTATTGGTTTAATGGCGAATGGCACCCTGTGGAAATCCGCAAGGAGATGATAAAAGTAAAGGGTAATGAATTGGTCGAAAAAACAAATTTATTTACACATCGCGGACCAATTGTCACTGCTGTTAAAAAGATGGACAAATCAAAACCAGTTTCGATGCGCTGGGTAGGCAATGAAGCGAGCAATGAATTACGAAGCTTATATTTATTAAATCGTGCACGAAATTGGGATGATTTTAAAAATGCACTCAACTCATTTACTTCGGTTAGTCAAAATGTTGCTTATGCTGATGTTAATGGAAATATTGGTATTTATTGTGCGGCGGGAATTCCGCTCCGCGAAGGTTGGCAAGGATTAGAAATTGCACCAGGCGAAACTGATAAATATGATTGGAAAGGACTTGTTCCTTTTGATGAATTACCACATAGTTATAATCCGAAGAGTGGAATAGTTGCATCAGCGAATAATCGCTCGGCTGGAAAGGAATATCCGTATCACATTTCATATTGGTATGCACCGCAGTATCGAATTGATCGTATCCGTGAGTTACTTAATCAAAAGCAGCAATTTTCAACCGATGATTATATAAAAATTCAAGGTGACCATAAATCAAAATTAGTGGAGCAGATGATAGAAAGGATTCGTGGAAATTTATTACAAATGAATAATTTATCAGAAAATGAGCAACGAGCGCGCAGTTTAATCCTGGAATGGGACGGAATCTTGAATAAAGAAAGTATTGAAACCACTATTTTTGAACAGTTTTATATCGAATTGATGGAAAATATATTCAAAGATGAACTCGGCGCTGAACTATTTGCTGATTATACAGCTATTAAGTACATTCCCAATCTTGCGATTGATAAAATATGGTTAACCGAAAAATCTACTTGGTGCGACAATATTTCCACCACAAAAATTGAAACTTTGGATGATGTAATTCGAACCAGTTTTAAAGAAGCTATCACAAAATTATTTAATCGATATGGTGATGGTTTCGACGATTGGCAATGGGGTAAGGTTCATGGTTTGATGCTTGAACATCCAATGGGTGGAGTGAAAATATTAAATAAATTATTTAATTTAAATCGTGGTTCATTTCCAGTAGGTGGAGGTCAGCATACCGTATCTCCCTATACATATTCCATTGGTGATAATTTTCAGGTCAATTATGGTTCTTCACACCGCCACATTTATGATACTTCGAATTGGGATAACTCGTTATCAATCATTCCAACCGGTATTTCAGGTATTCCGGCGAGCGAACATTATTGTGATCAAACAGAATCGTATGTAAATAATGAATACAGAAATGATTATTTTACACGAGACTTAGTTGAACAATCAGCGAAATATGTACAAAGATTTGTAATCAATTCGAATAGCACTACTAAAAATAAATAGAAATACCAAATTGAGTATAAGAAATAAATCTAATACTTTTATTGCTGTAGTCCCTGGTGTAAATGGAATCATCGGGATCTGAATAATATTCTTCCAACACATCAACACTTCTTCTAGCACGAGTATAAGAAAGTTGTGAATCGTACTCTGCGTGCAAACCAATATTATCTCTTACAAGCCACTCAACACCCAAAATAAAATTTATTCCTGCACCAAAAGTATCAAATTTTTCATCTCGATTACTTTTATTGATACTTTCATCATGTTCAGTAATATATTTAGATAAAAGATTTTCTTTATAGTAAATAAAATGCGGACCAGCCCCATAGAAAAAATGAATTTTATTTTTTACATCGGAATAATTGAGGAATTGAGTAGTAAAAATCAACCTTAATCCTTTATTTTCGAAGTCACGCTCGATTGTCCTGTCATCAATATAGTAGCTATTACTATTGGTTCTAGTATCGGTATCGTTAATTTCTGAATAACTACCTGAAAGGCTAATTCCGGTTCTTAAAGCAAACTTATTAGTTAGATGTTTTTTAAATGATAGAGATGCACCTTGGAATGCTCCAATGTTCAAATCAAATATTCGAAATTGAAAAGAGTTTGATCCCTTTTTTATCGCTGATCCCGTGTTTTTTGATGCATCTTCAGCATGAATAAAAACAGATATTATTATATTTATACCAATAAACTTGATTAGTTTTAATTTGTTCATTTTGAAATATAGTAATACTAATACAAGTAACCAAGTCCAATATAAAGCCCGCTATTGCCGTCTTGTTTATCGTCGGCTAAACCGAAATCTATGGCGACAATAAAATTTTCATTCAGAGCTATTCTAAATCCACCGCCAAAAGAAACATGAAATTCATCATCTTTGGCTTTACCCCAACGATTAATTACATCATCATAATACTGTTGATAACCGCTGCTCACAAACCTGTTTATAACTTGGCCTCCATCGATAAAGGCATTTAGAGCAAGATATAAATTCTGGCCGCCTAATTTGGTGCGCAAGAATTTCCAACGTGCTTCAAGATTAAGAAATCCAACTGTATCTCCGACGATTCTATTTTTCAATATACCGCGCAGCGTTTTTGATCCGCCTAAGCCTTCGTCAGTTCTAAATGAGCTTTGAATAAATGGCAGCATGAAAAAGGGAATCTGTCCATCAATCGTGCCTTGATAAGCCAATCTGTAGGCCAGGGACAAATCCTTTTCTAATATCGTGAAATATTGACGATGAGTTGCAGTGAATAAAGTATATGAAAAATCATTTCCCAATCCACTTGGTACAGTTGTAATTAATGCCTCAGTCCACATTCCGGACATTGGATTTGGTTCGTTATCGCGTGTATCAAATACCAGGCCAAATTTCATAAAATTAGTCAAACCACCGATTGCTTCCTGTTCGGTAAATACAGAATCATTAACGAAAACATCGTAAAGCAATGTAATTTCTGGTAATTTATCTTTCGCATCCTTACCTTCATTTAGTTTATCAATATCGACGGTCCCAATTTCAGAATCGTGGTAGCCAAAACCAAGTAGTCCGCGTAAATTATAATCGCGCAATATTTGTTTTTGAAAATCAGCAGTAAATTTGAATATATCACGCGCATGGCGATAGTACACCCGCGATTTGTAGGCACCATGTTCATCGTCTTCATAATTTGAATTATAATCGGCTTCATATCCGTTAAATCCGTAAAAAGGGAGTGCAGCTTCAGTCAAATATGATAAATCAGCTGTAATCCGTAAATCCCATGGTAGTAGATATTTAGAGTCAAATAATATTCTATTTATTCCACTGCCTTTAGTCGTCCGAGACCATTCCAAGTAGGTCGAATGTTGATAGTCAGGGTATTGCGAACCATCGCCGTAATTATAAATATTTAAAATTGCACCATATAAAAAACCCGTATCGGAATTATAAGCGATGGCCGGTACTCCGCCAAAACTCCATCCCTGGGGAGCATCTTGTGCACTTGTGATTCCAAATAATATTATCAGAATTATAAATAATTTTTTAATAAATAAATTCATTTTCTGCCTCATTTATTGTTGATAACACATTGTCATGAAGGATTAAAATTGGTGCTAATTTAGTAAAAAATATAATAAATTAAAAAAATCATAAAAGTGAATAGTAAAAATATTAATTTTACCTATGCCAAATTATATTGAAATAATAATTTTTGTGGCAGGATTTCTGATTGGTGCATTGATCGTTTGGTTTGTTCGTCAACGTGAAATTAAATCCATTAAAAAGACTGAGGATGAGTTTAAAGATGCATTTAGCACGCTCTCACGCCAAGCGCTTGATGAAAACCAACGCTCATTTTTTGCATTAGCGCACAATCAATTTGAGAATTTAGCCAAATCTTCTGGTCAACAATTGGATGAAAAAAAGAAATTGATCGACTCCACGATTCAAGATATGAAAAGTCATTTAGAAAATTTAGCTAAACAAACGACTGAATTAAAAGGACAGATGGAGAATTCTCAACAGGGAATTGCACGTCTAACTGATACTACTAGTAAACTCCGGCAGATACTTTCGAGTTCTGAAAAACGCGGCAAATGGGGCGAAAGAATGGTTGAAGATATACTCAATTTTATTGGCCTAACAGAAGGACTAAATTACAAAAAACAAGCTCAGGAAGGCTCAAATCGGCCTGATTTCACTTTTTTTCTGCCACAGGAAAAACACGTGAATATGGATGTTAAATTTCCGCTTGATCATTATGAAAATTATCTTGTTGCTGAGTCTGATGTTGAAAAAAAATCCGAGAAAAATCAGTTTTTATCCGCTGTGCGCAGACATGTAAAGGAAATCGCCAAACGCGGCTATATAAACCCTGAAGAAGGAACGGTGGATTATGTTTTGATGTTCATCCCGATTGAAGGAATTTATACTTTTTTGAACCAAGAAGATAAAGATTTGATTGATTTTTCTTTGGGTAATAAAATTATTTTATGTTCACCGATCACTTTATATGCTGTATTATCATTAATTCGGCAAGCGGTTTCTAATTTCGCAATGGAAAAACAAGCAGGGGAGATGCAGAAATTAATTGGCATTTTCGCCAAACAATGGCAAAAGTTCGTGGATAAAATGGACGCGATGGGTAAATCACTTGGAACAGTTCAAAAAAATTATGAAGAATTAATAACAACGCGAACTCGGCAGCTCGAAAAACCAATGGAAAAAATCAGCGAATTGCAATTAGATTATCCTAAGAAATTGGAGGAATAGTTATGAAAAACAGCATCATATTGTTTTTGGTTTCAGCATTCTGTATGTCTTGTGTTGATCCGGAGGATCCTATCGATGGACTTTCAAAAAATTTACCGGTAATTGTCAATACCAATGCGGCCTTCACATTTACGTTAAAAGCGGAAAATTTTACGGCAGAGGAACATTACAACTTAGTTTTAACTGAACAATCACCTGTTGAATACAGTGTGGTTTTGATTGTTACAGATTTTGCGAGTCGCGCCGCTGATTCTTCATATATAGATATTTTTAATTCAGATGAGGTGTTATTAACTCGCTATAATTTGCGAAGTAATTTAAATGTTACTACGGTTGATACTATTGATGCAGCAGTCATTCCAAACAAAGTATTTTTCAAAGCTGATGATTTTAGTGGATTTATCCAGTTAGTATTAGCTATTGGCGATTAACTTAATTCCCACTCAGGGCAAAGCAAACTTTTATAATCGCACCAATCGCAATGGAAGCCCTTGCACGGTGCAAATTTTTGTTGTCTAATAGTTTGCGCAACTTCGATTATTTTTCCACGAATATCCTCGAGTTCCTGTTTCGTAAAATGATACGATCGAATCGGTTGTTCAGTATCGCGGAGAAAGTATAACGCAGTAGTTTCAGGGAGACCGCTAAATTCTAATTTTTCAGCTTTTTGTAAAAACATGGCATAGATTGCTAATTGCAAACTATTTTTAGCGTTACTGGATTTTTTACTCGTCTTGTAATCGGTTACAATAACTCCATTTTTCCCTTGCTCAATTCGATCAATTTTTCCGTTAATTGTGATGTCATCAATATCAAAGGAAAATTGAAATTCCCGCTCAATTACATTCACAGGATGTTCCTGTAAATGTTTAAAATAATTGATTAAGATTTCCCGTCCTTGGCGTTTAAAATCGGCTTCTTGAGTTTCATAGTCGAATCCCAGTGATTCCCAATTTTTTTCCAATAATTCAAGCAAACTATTTTCAGACAGCTCAGTGTTTGGTTCATGGAATTTCTCCAATACTTTATGAATGATATTACCAAACGTGAATTGCGGTTTGCTGCTAATTTGCGGAATTTTATCAATGTAACTAAGCCGGTATTTTAGCGGACATTGTTGATAAGTCTCAATTGAACTGGCCGACAAATTAAGCTTATCGGGAATTTCAAATTGAATTGTATCGTTTAATTGGTTTTTTAATTCAATTTCCCAATTTGATTCACCCCAATTAATTTTACCGTCATTTTTTATTTCATTTAATCTATTGATCGCCAACAGTAATTCTTGCGCAATCGAAAATTGATTTTGCCCAAGTGCTTGTCGCAGTCGCTTTTCATATTTATTTCTAATCGTTGAAATTGAATTTTCCAATTCACCGATATTATTATTTTCCATTGTAACAACCTTTAATAAATTTTCATTTAATTCTTTAATAAACACTGATTTATATTTATTTGGAGCGTATAGATAAAGTAATTCTTTAGCACGTGTGATTCCCACATAAAACAACCGTCGTTCTTCTTCCAAATGCTGTTCTTTTGGGCTGAGCATATTTTGTATTGCATATTCCTGCCAATCATCCGGGGGGTGTTCAATAAAATTATTTTTCTTATAATTTAAAGGAAAACTGCCGGCTCGATTATAAGGAATAAAAACTACAGGATATTCCGCACCCTTGGCACCGTGTACGGTACTGATTGTCACAGTTGGGGATGCAAATATTGCCTGCGGGTAAATAGTTTGAACACCGTTTGAATCATGCAAAATGTTCATATAATTTATAAATGCGCTTAATGAGTTGGCCGTTCTATGGCGAGCAACAAAATTCTGAGCACGATCAATGAACTGCGCCAGATTTTGCAATGCCAACTGATCTTGCCACTCGTATTTTTCGAGTAATGGTCTAAATATTTTGGTAGATACACAAATTTCCCAGATCATTTCAGCGGCATTTTTCTTTTGATTTAAGACGAGTAAAGTGAGCACTTTTTTAATAAATGATTGCACCTTTTCATCTTTATTGAATCTTATTAATTCAAATCGTGCTGTATAATCACGCTTTGAAAATTTGTTGAATAAATTAGTGGTAGCTTTTACTCCAATCGATTTTGAGAAGAGTCTGTAAAAGCTCCCATCTTGTTGATTTGTTTCGGCAATCAAATTGCACCACGCTAATAAATCTTTTATCTCCGGTATCGAAAAATAATCGACTAATTTGGTTCGATTGGGAATTCGTTCACGATCTAAAGTTTCTGCGATTTTTTGGACTTGTTTTTTTGTGCGGCAGAGCACAGCCATATCTTGATGGTTATATTTTTTCGATAATTCCTTAATTTTTTTGGCGATGAGCAAAGCATGGTTTTTACCATCAGATTCGAATAAACATGGTTTTACACCGACATTTTTATCAGAGGCGACCAATTTCTTAGTCGCTCTGTTTTTAGCGTTGGAAATTGAATCATTCGCCACATCCAAGATTGCTTGAGTTGAGCGAAAATTTTCCGCCAGTGAAATTTCAAGATAATTTTTATGCCAATTATAAGTCGATCTAAAAGCCGAAATATTGTATTTGCTGGCGCCGCGAAAACTGTACACAACCTGATCTTCATCTCCAACTACGGTAATTTGTCCAGTTGAGCCCACAATTTGTTTAACAACTTCATTTAAGGCAAAATTATTATCTTGAAATTCATCGATAATTATGTATTTATATTGATTTTGTACCTTTTTTAATGCTGATTTATTATACTTTAATAATTTGTAACAATCCAAAATCATATCGCCAAAATCAACAAAATTGTGTTTTTTTTTCCATTTTTGAAATTCCGGATAAATTCTTCGCAGATCATTTAATTGGGCAATTCTTTCGGCAGTAATAATTTCACCGTCAATTTCCGGATTGGGTTTTAGTTTTGGATCGATTAATTCATCTCTTAAACGATTAATAAATGGGATAAAACTTTTCGCTATCGCTGCAAGCGGATTCACGACAAATTCACGCGAGTCAAAAGGTCCAAGTTTATCAAAATTTTGCATAAACAAATAAATTGCATCGCCGTCTTCCATCAGGATTGGGGGCGATTTAGGCGCAGAATGAAATTCCTGCACAACATTGTAGCAAAAGGAATGGAAAGTGCTGATTTTCATCACTTTAGCGGTGCTACCAATGCTATTTACGATGCGCGTTTTGAGCTCATTCGCCGCCTTTTCGGTATAAGTTATTGTTAAAATATTTTCCGGTTTTAACTTGTGCTGCTCAATTAAAAAATAAATTCTATGCAATAGCGTGGTGGTTTTGCCGGTTCCCGCACCGGCGATTAACATCAGTGGCGCTAAGCGATGCGTGATTGCAACGCTTTGCGCTTGGTTGGCAATGAATGTTCCACGCTGATATTGCATTTATAAAATTATCAAATATCGCTGTGAAATTGATAATATTTAATGCAATTATAAATACCCTGAAGAATCATATATTTAACTTTTTTTGAATAAGTGTGTCTAAACAGGTGATGAAAAGAAAAACCTTATAATTCAAAAAGGAAAAATCATGAATATGAAAACAACAACATTAGCACTGTTAGGAGTTATGCTTTTTTCAATACTTTATGCTCAATCGCGCGGTGCACGTTTCCCAGATGAGAGAAAACCAAGTGGAAAAATGATGATACAAAAGCAAATAGATATGGAACAAAAGATTATTGAAAAGCTTGAATTGACAAAAAAACAATCGGAAAAATTTCTACCATTATTTCGTGAACATCGTGAAAAAAGAGAAGAAATGCGAAAAGAATTGATGGAAATAAAAAGAGAAATGCGCGAAAAAATTAGAGAAGGCGAAGAGATTTCCGATAGAGATTTACGGAATTTGATAACTAATACCCAAGCATTCCATACTCAAAAAGTTGAGGATAAAAAGCAATTTATTAGTAGTCTAAGTGGAATTTTAAATAATACACAAGTTGCGAAGCTTTTATTAGCTGATAAACAAAAAAAGGCAAAATGCCTCAAAGCTCATCGGAAGAAACTGAGAAATAAATAAATATTTCAACGTTGTTTTTAGAAAATCTTTGACTAATAACTCCGCCACAATTTGGCGGGGTTATTTAGTTAATAAATTATAACTTAACTAAAAACATTATTTAACTTTTTCCCTAATTTTGTGTCCAATTAATAAAATATTTTATGAAAGCTGACAATGATCTCATTAAGGAATTTCAGAATGGAAGTCGTTTAGCTTTTGATAATTTGGTTCGAAAACATCTTGATGAGACGTATGAATTTTTTCTTAAAATATGCGGCGACTCAATGGAAGCGGAAGATTTAGCGCAAGATGTGTTCCTTAAGTTATACTCGAGTCTTAAAAAATTTCGCTTTGAGTCAGAATTTAAAACATACTTGTATAGAGTTAACATGAATACTGCCAATAATTACTTACAACGCAGTAAATGGCGTAGATTGTTACATCTGGATAGTATTCCGGAACAAATTGATAAAGAACAATCCGCTGAATTAGGATGGAAAAAAGCAGAATTGTGGGCGGCAATTGGTAAATTGTCAAAAAAACAACGAATGGTTGTTACATTGCGGATTGGTCAGAACATGTCGCACAAAGATATTGCAAAAGTAATTGGGATAAGTGAGAGTTCGTCAAAAACGAATTATCATCATGGGGTTAATAAATTAAAACATCAAATGGGAGTGTAACAATGGATATTGAGAATAAAATTCAAAACTTAATCACAAACGAAAATACTCCAATTGACGCAGATAATTTTTTGGATAAACTGCATAATACACGTGAGCAAAAATTGCGCAATCGCCAACGCTGGGCATTTGGAGTTTCAACTTTAATTGTTGTTTTATTAGTTGGCGCATTGTCGATTAATCAATTGCAGAAAAGTAATTACAAAGTTAATAGTGCGGAATATTTATCGGAGACCGAAATGAGCGAAGAAATGTTGAATGAATATTATGAAGAATTAATGGTTTATTTGGTCAACGAAAGTGATGACATTTGGTCTACAATTGAGTTTTTATATGAAATTGAAAATAATACAGAAAATTAGAGGAAATAAAATGAAAAATATTACGACTTCGATTCTAATACTAATTATAGTTACAGGTGTTACTTTGGTCCAGCCAAGCAGCCAGCACATAGCACCAAAAAAGAGCAAACCTTTTGGGGCAAGTGTGCAGAAACGAAGCGATCAAAAACGTAGTATACATAGTGATAGAATGGATATGCTGATGGCATTTAAACTAACAGAAGAATTGGAATTAACACCCGAGCAAGCTGAGGTATTTTTTCCATTGATGAAAGTTCATCGCAAAAATTTAAAGATAATTGACAAAAAAATTCTTGAATTGGTTAATCAATTCCAAACAAATCACCAAAATAAAGATATTTCCGATGAAAGCTTAAAATTATTTATAGCAAAGTATTCTCAACTTGAAATCAGCAAGCAAACTGAGAAAGAAAGGTTATTTGCTGAAATGGAGGGAATTCTAAATAATTATCAGATTTTTAAATTAATTACTTTCAAACAACATTTTCAGCGTGGTATGTGGGAAGATCTGCGGAAACGAAAAGCCATATTTAGGAATTAATTCTATATTTCAAAAGGGGCTCGCTTGAGCCCCTTTTGCATAATTTGTATTTTTTACAATTCTTTCAAATCTTTTAGTAAATCGGTTAGCATTTGTTTGGCGTCGCCAAAAACCATTATTGAATTATCATATCCAAATAATTCGTTTTGAATGCCGGCAAAACCCGGATTCATTGTTCTTTTATTGATAATTACAGTACGCGATTTATCTACATCAAGAATTGGCATGCCATAAATTGGACTGGATTTATCATGGCGTGCCGCCGGATTGACCACATCATTGGCACCTAATACAAGCGCTACATCACAGGTCTCAAATTCTGGATTGATTTGATCAAGATCTTTCAAGTGTTCGTAAGGCACATTGGCTTCGGCTAATAAAACGTTCATATGTCCGGGCATGCGTCCGGCCACCGGGTGTATAGCATAAAGTACGGTCTTACCTTTACTTTCAAGATATTCTGCGACTTCACGGGCAGCATGTTGTGCTTGTGCGACAGCCAATCCGTAACCCGGCACAATGATTATTTTATCGGCTGCATCAAAAATCATTGCAGCTTCCTCCGTGGAGTAACTTTTAATGTTCATCTGCTTAGCTGCGCCTTCACCACCAGCGCCTTCTTGCTCCAATCCGACAGCGCCGAAAATCACATTAGCGAGTGAACGATTCATTCCTTTACACATGATATTTGTCAAGATTAAGCCAGAAGCGCCAACTAATGCTCCGCTAATGATCAAGCCATTATTTAACAATACAAATCCTGTAGCTGCCGCAGCGATACCGGAATAAGAGTTTAGAAGTGAAATAACAACCGGCATATCAGCGCCACCGATTGGAATTACTAAGGTTATACCAATTAATGCAGCTGTTAAAATTAATGCAACAAAATACCAATACATATTTGATGGTACCACTACCACTCCAATCGCAAACGTGATCATCACTACAGCAATGATTGCATTGAGCATTTTTTGACCCTTAAAAACAATCGGCTGCCCGGAAATAAATCCCTGCAACTTACCAAAAGCAATAAAACTACCGGTGAATGTTAAAGTACCAACTAATACACTTAGAACTATTGTTGAAAGTAAGAATGTACTTGAATTAGCAGTACCGGCTTTGGTATAGAACTCTGCTGCGGCAACCAATGCAGAGGCACCACCGCCAAATCCATTAAATATTGCCACCATTTGCGGCATTCCGGTCATCTTGACTTTAATTGCAAATGTTGCACCAATAATCGCTCCAATGATCATTCCAACGGCAATTAATTTGAAATCTAACAGATTAAAACCAATTAGCGTTGCTACAATTGCAATAAGCATCCCAACGGAAGCAATAATGTTACCAGTTCGGGCCGTTTTTGGATGGCCTAATTTCTTAATTCCAAAAATAAATAGTACGGCGGCTAACACATAAAATAAATTTATATATCCCATTGTTTACTTATTTCCTTTTCTTGAACATTTTTAGCATACGATCTGTCACCATGAAACCGCCAACAACATTGATTGTTGCAAAAATAACTGCAATCAGTCCCAACCAAGTACCAATTTCACCACCAACTTTCGTAGCTATGATTGCGCCTACAAGTGCGATGCCCGAAATGGCATTTGATCCGGACATAAGCGGAGTATGCAGAGTTGGAGGTACTTTCCCGATAACTTCATTGCCAACAAAAATTGCCAGTATAAAGACCGTTAATATATTGATAATATCCATTATTTTTTCCTCAAATTATTAAATGCTTTTTTAGTCATTTCATCGGTTATTTCACCATTATGGGTGAACATTGCACCGGAAATTATCTCATCCTCCAAATCAAGATTTAATTTACCTTCAGGACACATATAACTAACAAAACTAGTTATATTTTTAGCATATAATTGGCTGGCATGAATAGGCATTGAGCCGGGTAAATTCAATGGACCGTCAATCAATACATCATTATGTTTTGCGAGTTCATCGGCTTTGGTTAATTCACAATTTCCGCCATTTTCGACAGCTAAATCAATGATTACTGAGCCGGGTTGCATGCCTTCCACCATATTTTTGGGTATAAGCAGGGGCGCCGGCCGGCCGGGAATTAAGGCAGTTGTAATTACAATATCGGATTTGCCGATATGCTCTTTAATCAATGCTTGCTGCTTTTGTTTGTATTCTTCTGAAGTTTCTTTAGCGTAACCACCTTCACCAACGCCGTCATCGGAATCCGTAACAACTTCCACGAATTTTGCTCCGAGACTCTCAACTTGTTCCTTTACCACCGGACGTACATCAAATGCTTCAACTTGGGCGCCTAATCGCTTGGCGGTAGCAATTGCCTGCAAACCGGCTACTCCAGCGCCTAATACTAATACTTTTGCCGGTGGAATGGTACCGGCGGCTGTCATCAATAATGGCATATATTTGCCAAGATGAGAAGCCGCTAGCAAAACCGCTTTATAACCGGCAATATTGCTTTGCGAACTAAGCGCATCCATCTTTTGAGCTAAAGTGGTGCGTGGGATTAGATGCATTGAAAATCCGGTGATTTTTTTCGCTACCAACTTTTTTACAACTTCTTTTTCACGGGTGGTCTGAAAAAACGAGACAAATGCCGAACCGGTTTTTAATAAATCGGCTTCGTGAATTTTTAAAGCTTCATTATAAACCGGATGATTAACTTTTAAAGTTAAATCGGCTTGGGCATATAATTTTGTTGTATCCCGTTCAATTTTTGCACCGGTTGCTTGATATTTTTCATCAGTGAAAAATGATTTTTCGCCGGCCCCTGATTCAACAATAACTTCCATTCCTATTTTTATCAGTTCTTTAACCGTCGCCGGTAGGGCAGCAACCCGATTTTCGTGTGGTATAATTTCCTTTGGAATCGCAACAATCATCTTAACTCCAGTTTTATTCAAGTTTGATCATTTTGTATTTTTTGTAATTGAATTGGAAAGTGAAGTTACATCTATTTTAAATAAAACTAGATAATTTATATTTATAATGCTAAAAGATTTCATACTGTAATTTTTTTAGGGTGTCTTGTATTAAATTTTTTTCTTCAAGATTTTGTTCTTCGTTATCGATATCACTCAACCGTGCTTTAGTGGCAGGGTGCTTTGGCATATATAAGGTACAGCAGTCTTGATGCGGTAAAATTGAAATGCTATAAGTTCCTATTTCACGTGCTTTACTGATGATTTCTTGCTTGTCAAATCCGATTAAGGGACGCAGCACGGGAAGTTCTACTGCATTTTCTACAACTGCAATATTTTCAATAGTTTGTGATGCTACTTGACCTAAAGATTCGCCGGTTATAATCGCCTTGGCGTATTCAATTTCTGTTATTTTTTCAGCAATTTTTAACATGTAGCGACGGTACAACAAAATTCGGAATTTTTCTTCGCAATTGATGAAAATTTGCTGCTGAATATTGGCAAATGGCACCAAATATAACTTCGAATTTGTTCGATATTTGTTCAAAACAGCAACCAACTCTCTTACTTTATCGAGGGATGCCGCGCCAATCAATGGTGCTGAATGAAAATGCACATATACGATATCCAATCCGCGTTTAAGGGCATAGTAGGCCGCTACTGGTGAATCGATACCGCCGGAAAGCATTGCAACCGCTTTTCCACTCACTCCAACTGGCAATCCACGTAAACCTTGTATTTTTTTGGTAAAAATAAATGCATTCTCATCCAAGATATCTATAAAACAAGTTAATTCCGGATAGGTGAGGCTAACCGTTTTTTTATATTTATCAATAATTGCTTCTCCAATGATTTCATTTAGTGCTTGAGATGAATACCCGAATTTAGAATTAACACAGCGGGCAGTTACCCGAAAAGTATTGAAATCATGGTCTTGTAGTATTTTTAGGGCATCATTTTTTATAATATTTATATCGTTTTGAGATTCATAAACAAATGCAAAATAGGCCAATCCAAACACATTTTCTAAGGTATTTTGAATTGATGACAGAGAATTTTTTCCAATATCAGTTAAAGTTATTAAGAATCTACCTCTTAGTCTTCTAATATTTTCAATTGAACCGGGAACATTTATCTTGAGCAAGTATTTAATATTATCGCTTAATTTTTTCTCGAAATAATTGCGATTTTTGCCTTTTAACCCGATTTCGGAATAATGGCAAAGAATATGAGTTGGTGATTTTTTTGGCACTTTTATTGGCAAAAATTATTAATATTGTAGTACAAACTACAATTTTGAAGGTATATAAAAGAACTTAACATGATAAAAATGTATACAATTACTATGTGTCCTTATTGCTCAGCTGCAAAGCGATTGCTTGGGGCACGTGGTTTGGAATTTGAAGAAATTAATATACACCATGAGGGACTAAGTCGGGATTCGTTAGAAGAGCTGACCGGTGGTAGAACTGTTCCTCAAATTATAATTGATGGAAAATCAATCGGTGGTTATGATAATCTGCTTATTTTAGACCAAAATGGTGAATTACCATCATCAGCTACCTAATTAATATTATTTTCGACCTAACTTGAAGATCTGAACCGGAAGCTACACCATAATAGAATCCTGATCCTACTTTTTCCCCTGAGTTTGTTAATCCATGCCATGTAAATGAATGCAATCCAGTTGATAGCCAATCTGAATACAATGTTTTTACTTCTTTACCCAAAACATCATAAATCTTAAGAACAATCTTCTGAGCATTATTAACTTTTAATTTTATTGTACTTGTCCCACTTGTAGGGTTCGGAAATTGATTTAGGATTATGAAATCTTTATTTGCATCTTTGACGCCATCACTTATTTCTAAAATAAAGTTAAAATCGTCGCCTTCATTTTCATCAGCAACAATCACAACACCTATCCAATCAGTGTTGGCACCGGGATCAACGTTCACCGAATATCCCGAATATATCTCAAAGTTACCTGATAGTGTTTTTTTGATAATATGCATTTTTAAATCAGTGATGGGATCGGTTTCTCCGTTAGGTTTTTCTAGTACTACTTTTATCGGATCTAAGGTCTCGATATTAAAATATTGAGCAGCAAAATTTTGCAAATTATGACTTTCGAGTTGTGAAAAATCACCTTTAGTAAAGTTCACAGAATCTTGTATCGCTAAGCGGATAGGAACAGGAGTATGACTATTGTAATTCAAATAATTTTTATAACCAGTTGCTTCTTCGTAGCGGTATTCTCCAGCGGCCATATCAGCCGATAAAATACAATTAGCTATGGCCATATTATTTAACGCCTTTTTAAAGGACTGGTTATGATCATTAAGTGCTAAATCAATGATTTTAATACTATTATCACCATCTTTGCTGTCAAAGTTTCTGCTGTATTCCCAAACTTTTCTAATTACATCTGCTCCTCCAAGATGTTCATCAATATATTTAAAGAAAATGAATGAGCCATAATCACGCAAACTAATTGCTGTATTCGGTGTATTCAGCCGCAAATGCGGTTCATTGAATCTTGGAATTAAATATTGATAACAATCATTTATGTCATCATAAGTTTCTTCTTCCATCCAGGTGGCGGTTGATTCTAATAACCATAATTGCTCATCGCCATCGTACCCGAGTTGAATGGCATGGAAAAATTCATGGCCAGCAGTAACTTGAATTCCTTCCAACCCAGAAGTAGGCAGGTTGTCAAAACTTGAATTGATTTCAATATTACTGAGATACGCATTTATTTCAATTTCCGTTGAGTTATCATTATCACCAACTAAACTGCCAAAATTTGTGAATCCATAGATATTTGAACCGAGATTATTGATATAAATATCAAATGCACTTGAACCACCGACTAAACCGTCGCTGGGAGGAGGCGTAAAACCAAGTACATTAATTAAATGGTCATACACATATTCAAATACGGTAGCAACATCTTCGATATAATCAGGGACAGAATCACCATTGGAATCAGTATTATCAACGGCATGAAATCCGGTTAAAGAATAATGAATTCGGAAATGGTCTGTATCAAAATATTCGGTATGTGCTATTAGTTTTCTTGTTACGATTGCTCCCGAAAAGTCAAATCCCAGCGATTTAAGTTCATGCTTAATCGCATCGGAAAGATGATGTCCATGGCGAGCAATTTGAATTAGGTAAGGTGTTAAATGTATGTTCTTTTTGCCATTAAATGCTTCAGCTACAATATTTGCCGAGCGAGTTGCGATAGCTTCTCGATCAGCTGAAATTAAGATATTTGTAATACTGAAAAATGCAATTAATACTATAATTTTTTGCATTTGATACTTAATATGGTTAAAATATTATTTTTTCTCTGACTTATAAAAATATTTATCGTACAAATAAGTTCCGGCTAAAATTGCTAAACCGGTTGGGATTTTCCAACTTAATCCCTTGGAATTATTCGCTTCAACTGCGATACCGGCAACTGTAAGTGAGGCTCCAGATAAATATAACGCAGTTCTAATTTTTTCATAATGGGATGGCATTTCAATATAGTTATCATCCATTTTTGTTGCAATTGTATTGTCTTCAGCTTGCGAAGGTGGTACAGGAAGTGGCTCAATCGCAGCCATTCGTTCACGTTCATCCTCTAACATCATGGCAATATCATTGACTGGAAAACGTAATGATAATAGAATTTCCGGTGGGGACTTGGCTTGATAGAATTCAAAGTTTTCAATATTTTGATTAATTTTAAACGCCAATTGAGTTGATTCTGTTAGATTGTTTACTTGAATATCAGTAATTGGGTGTTGCAGCTGTGAACCAGCCACTCGTCCTGAATCAGCGATAGCGTTAAAAATTGTAATGTAAAACCACCTATCATCGCTTGTCCAACCAGTAATGTGTTTGGGATTAACTGCAGACGTTGTGAATAATTTAATAAAAGCGCCATTTTTCTTTGATTCAGTTTCTAAGTTTGTGATAATAGCTTTTGACTGCGCATTTGTTGACGTGAACATCGCAATTACAATCAGAAAAATAGTACAAAATTTTTTTATATTTATTTTCATCAGTTCAATACAGTTCTATTAATAAAATGTTTCAAAGCAAGGATAATTTTAGGGTAATTTTATCAAATCAACAATTAGATTATTAATAAATGCAAATGTATAAATCTTATTTCACAATTTTTGAACAAAAAGTAGTAGCTTTGCGTAGATTTATTAACGCTAAATGAAAAAATATATTATTCTAATTATTTTATTTTTCGTAGCTGATTTATCTGCGCAAAATCCCTTTTCTTTGCGCGGTGTATTTGGTTTGGCCACAATTGATGAGCAGGTTTGGGGGCAGTTTGCCTTGCGACCTACCTTGGATTTTGGAAAAATTAAAGTCGGCTTAGATCTGATTCTATATATCGATCAAAATGGCAAGCTACACCAATATGAATGGGATTTTTCAAATGGTACCGCTACTAAAAATACCATTTTAGATAAAATCTATTTTTTTCAATATGCTTCTCCGTATGAACCTTTATATCTACGAGTGGGCGCTTTACCTCGTACCACGCTCGGCTTTGGAATTTTAGCAAGTCGATATTCCAACACCTTTAATTATCCGCAATTTCGCAAGATTGGGCTCACTGCCAGTTTGCGAACAAAGTCAATAAATCTGAAAGGATTTGTAAATGATTTTAAGGAAAATGCGAGTGTAATTGGTCTACGTGCCAGCCGAGCAATTCCCTTTGGAATGCAGCTTGGAATCAGTTTGGTAACAGATCGAAACCAATATTGTGGATTACAAGATCGTGATTATGATGGTCGACCTGATATCGTTGATAGTTTTCCTGATGTAGACAATATTGATGTCATTCACAGTTATTGGGATAGTTTGGGCACCGCTGTTGGCCGTGATTTTTCCAGTGAACCATTTTATGATTCAATCCCCGATCACAATATCATCTTGAAAAATGAACCAATAAATATTTTGCAGAATCCCAAATCAATTAGCGCCTTGGCGATTGATATATCTATTCCAATTATTCAATCAAAATCAGCTTCATTAGCAATTTATAGTCAGGCAGCCAAAATGTTTGGCGAAACGGTCAATCCAGCAACTGGTGCTGATGAAGCTTTAAAATACGGTTTTTCACCGATTGGAGTGTTTAATCGTTTTGGAATATTCAGCTGGCAAGCAGAATATCGGGTAATTCCTGTCGGCAATTTTGACTTTGAATATTGGGATAGGGCTTATGAACATAATCGAGCAACAGTGAGTTCTATTGATAATGGAACAACTTCAATCCAAGTTACCGCTAAATCCGACAAGTTAGGTGAATTTGGTACAATGCGCGGTATTTTTGGTCGAATTGATATTGATTTGAATGAAGGCATTTTAATCGGAGCGACCTATCAAAATCTAATTGGTGACAAGTGGAATAGTGAAACAAATGCGTTCGAAAAACAAACAATTGAAAGCTTTTTAGCATCTGCTGAACTGTTACAACCAATCGATAGAATTGTTACTGCTTCAGCATTTTATCAACAGCGTAACGTGCCCAATCCGTTCAAATTTGAACCGACTGAAAGTACTATTATGGGAATTTCTGTTGGTGCTAAAGTTGGTCTGGGAATGATTCTTACTTATTCTTACAAGCGTTCTTACCAAGATAAAAACGGCGATGGTGATGTACTTGATGCTGATGAGGTTATAAATATTTCACTGTTAGAAACAAGCATTGGGTTTTGATTGGTTACTGTAATTTTACTTTGGATTGAATTTGCAATAAGCTGTACTTTGTCTGGTAAATTAAATTGAATATTTAGTGTCAATAAAAACAAATCGTTTATTAGTTGGCTTTCTCGGCATTCCGGGGATTCTACTACTTATCTGGCTTGGTGGAATTTGGTTTACAATACTTGTGACTGTCGCGATTTTATTGGCTTCATTTGAGTATTATCAATTAGTCAAATCTAAACAGATATATCCATTAACATTTGTAGGATTATTTGTTGCGCTCGTTATAATTTATTTTTATTATAGTGAGCAACACATTAGCGGATTTATTATTTATGCATTGTGTATTTTATTCATCCTATTTTTGCTGATAGTAGAGCTATTTCGAGAAAAATCAAATCCGATAATGAATTTTACTACAACTCTTGGTGGTATATTGTACATCCCCTTATTGCTTGGTAGTTTAATTGGAATAAGAAATTTTGATTCAACTTATTCCACGAATTTCACATTTGCACTTTTTATCAGCATTTGGATTTGTGATTCTGCTGCTTATTATGCTGGCAAATTGTGGGGAAAGAAAAAGATTTATCCAAGAGTTAGTCCAAATAAAACAGTAGCTGGCAGTGTTGCCGGAGTGATCGGTGCCTTTTTAGCTTATTTAATTATGGCTAAAAGTGGTTTTATTCGCTTTGATTTGGATTTATTTCAGATTATTTTACTCACAATCATTTCAGGTGTTTTTGGACAGATTGGTGATTTTGTGGAATCGCTATTTAAGCGTGATGCGCAAGTTAAGGATTCTGGTGTAATTTTATTGGGACACGGAGGAGTATTGGATAGATTCGATTCGTTGATAATTGCCAGTCCGCTGGTATTTATTTTTTTAAATTTATACTATTAATTTGGGGTAGAGAATGGAACTTAAATCAATTTTGGCGACCGATTGCGGCAGCACAACAACAAAAGCGATTTTAATTGAAAAAATCGATGAGGGTTATCGCTTGCGATGCCGTGGTGAAGCACCTACAACAGTTGAAGCTCCATTTGAAGATGTAACCAAAGGCGTTTTGAATGCAGTGATGGAAGTTGAGGAATTGTCAGGTCGGAAATTATTAGATGGCGATGATATTATTACACCTCAAAAAGGTGATGTCGGTGTTGACATTTATGTTTCGACGAGCTCAGCAGGCGGGGGGTTGCAAATGATGGTAGCCGGAGTAGTAAAAGCAATGACTGGTGAAAGCGCTGAACGTGCCGCTCTCGGTGCGGGTTCAATCGTGATGGATGTAATGGCATCAAATGACGGACGCAAACCACATGAAAAAATCTCGCGAATTCGTCAATTAAGACCGGATATGATTTTACTTTCTGGCGGAATTGATGGTGGTACTGTTTCGCATGTCGTCGAGTTATCAGAAATGGTTGCCGCCGCAAATCCACGCCCGCGCTTGGGTACTGGCTACAAATTGCCGGTTATTTATGCAGGGAATAATAAAGCGCATGATGCTATCACCAAAACTTTAGGCACCAAAACCGATTTAACAATTGTGGAAAATATTCGTCCGGTGCTTGAAGTAGAAAATCTTGGTCCATCTCGTGATAAGATACACGATTTATTTATGGAACATGTTATGGCGCAAGCTCCCGGATATAAGAAATTGATGAGTTGGACGGATGCCCCAATTATGCCTACGCCCGGTGCTGTTGGCTCGTTAATTGAAATGATTGCCCGTGAAGATAATATTTCTGTTGTTGGCGTTGATATTGGCGGCGCTACAACCGATATTTTCTCGGTATTTCAAGGAATATTTAACCGAACCGTCAGCGCAAATTTAGGGATGAGTTATTCGGTTTGCAACGTACTAGCCGAGGCAGGAATGGACAATGTTTTAAGGTGGGTGCCAATTGAAATTGACAGCGCTGAATTAAATAACCGTATCGGTAATAAAATGATACGTCCAACAACTGTTCCACAATCTTTACAGGAATTAATTATTGAGCAAGCTATCGCACGCGAAGCATTACGTTTATCATTTGTTCAACATAAAGAATTTGCAGTTGCTTTGAAAGGTGTGCAAACGGAGCGAACAATTTCAGATGCTTTTGAACAATCCGAATCAGGTTCGACTCTGGTAAATATGATGGAATTAGATTTAATAGTAGGATCGGGCGGAGTATTATCGCATGCGCCACGCCGTGAGCAAGCCGTTCGCATGTTGATCGACGCTTTTGCACCAACCGGAATTACTCAATTAGCAGTAGATTCAATTTTTATGATGCCGCAATTAGGTGTATTAGCAAATATTGACAAAGCAAATTTAAAGGAAAACGCGCGCAAAGCTGCAGTGGAAGTATTTAAAAAGGATTGCTTGATAAGACTTGGAACTTGCATCGCACCGGTTGGCAACTCCAAGAGCGGTAAAACTATTTTAATTTTTGAATTAACAATGCCCAGTGGGAATGTTGTCAAACACGAGTTAAAAGCTGGAGAATTTGTAAAATTTGAAGCTTCTTATGAACCGATGTCCGCTAAGCTGACGCCGAATAGAAATATTGATGTCGGAGCCGGAAAAGGTGAAACAATTGAGACTAAAATATATGGTGGACAGGTTGGGATTATTCTTGATGGGCGAGGACGTCCACTTGAATTACCGGAAGGCGACAGCGAACGTATTGCAAAATTGCAAGAATGGTCACAAGTTGTGGATGAATATCCTGATTTTAAAGATTAGTGAATAATATTAAGGAATAATTATGGCTCACGCATATACCCCCGGATTAAAAGTATTGCACGAAACCAAAGTTATAAAGGAACGGCGTTTACCATTAAAAGGTGATGTATTAAAGAAAAAAAATGAATCCGTTGGCCCTGATGATATCGTGGCTAAAACCGATTTACCCGGTAATGTTCAAATGGTAAATGTTGCCAATTTACTAAATATAGATGCCGCAGACATTGGCAATGTTATGAAAATTGAACAGGGCGGAACTTTTAAGAAAGGTGAACTAATCGCGGAATCGGCAGGACTGTTTGGTCTATTTAAATCAAAGGTTCCTGCACCGGTTGATGGAACTATGGAATCTTATTCAAACGTAACCGGTCAAGTTGTTTTGCGGGAAGCGCCAATTCCGGTTGAAATGGATGCTTACATAAGCGGAAAAGTGCAAGAAATAATTCCTGAAGAAGGTGTTTACATCGAAACCGATGCTGCCTTTATTCAAGGAATTTTCGGCATTGGCGGGGAAAGTCGTGGTGATTTACAAATAATTACACAATCCCGTGAGGAAGAAATTACCTCTGAGATGTTGGATTCATCTATGAAAGGTAAAGTTATTGTGGGTGGTTCATATATAAGTCTTGCAACTTACAAAAAAGCAATTTCGCTTAAAATTGCTGCAATTGTTGTTGGTGGATTTAATTATGCCGATTTAAAACCGATTCTCGGTTACACTTTGGGTGTGGCAATAACCGGTTCCGAAGATTTAGCAACTTCGCTGATTGTAACGGAGGGATTTGGAAAAATTAATATGGGTAGCCGAACCTTCGATTTATTAAAACAATACGATGGACATTTTGTATCGGTGAATGGTGCCACACAGATTCGCGCAGGTGTAATTCGCCCGGAAATTGTTATTCCTCTAAAAGATTCGGAAATTACCGGTAAACATAAGGACATTGATGCATCAATGGGAATAACTGGAGGTAGTTTAATACGAGTTATTCGTGCACCGCATTTTGGCAAGATTGGAAAAGTTATAGCATTACCTAATGAATTACAAAAAATGGAATCGGAAACAATGGTAAGAGTGGCAAAAGTAGAAATTGACGGAGAAAAATTCGTGGTGCCACGGGCAAATCTTGAAATGGTTGAAACAGATTAATCAATGATGAGCAACCAAAGTAATAATAAATCCTGCAATAAAAAAGACATAATGAAAATCAGATTGGTGTATTTAAGCCTTGCATCATTTTATGTTGGTTACGTGATTGGCAAAGCAATGGCCTTAAATGGAATAAAACTTTGTTAGATACAATCACAAAAACACCAGAAATAGAAATTACGGCCAAAGAGAAAGAGGTAATTACGCGCATAGCCCAAAAAATTATTGAAAAAGGTTTTGTTACACCGGCTGTTTTCTTTTTAGAATTGATGAAACCGTTTTCTTTATTGAGTAGTCATGCCTTAGTATTTTTTGGTCCGATTCTGACGGCATTTTTGCGCAGTGACAAATATTATCGGGCAACGGAATTATTGGAAGATTCAAAAAATATCGAATTTTTAATATCCGAAATTGAGAGAATTGATGTGAAAAATAAAAATAAATCGAAAGAGGTGCAATCGTGAACAATAAAAATTTTTGGTTTATGTTTGGTGGAATATTAATCGCGTTTATAATCTATTGGATGTTTGGACATCCCTATTTTATTGCAGAAAGAGTTGCGATGTTTTGGGCAATTATAATTTCGGCTGCGACGATAATTTATTTTATCAATAAGGCAAAACAGGGAGAAGAAATATATCTTAGGACAATTCCGGGGCTCAAAGCTTTTGAGGAAGCTGTCGGTCGCTCTACCGAGATGGGCAAGCCGGTATTGTATGTACCGGGCATTGTTGATATGGATCAAGTAGAAACAGTTGCCGGTGTGATCATTCTTGGGCATGTTGCCAAGATGACTGCCCAATATGAAACGCCGCTTAATGTTCCTGTTGCTCGTTCCATAGTTATGAAAGCAGGGCGTGAATCTGTGCGCGAATCCTATATTATGGAAGGCCGTCCCGACTTATTTCACGAAGATATGGTACATTATCTCACAGATGACCAATTCGCTTACGCAGCCGGAGTAAATGGAATAATGATGCGCGAAAAGCCGGCTGCGGTATTTTATCAAGGCAAGTTTTATGCTGAATCACTTATTTTAGCTGAAACAGGTAATTCAATTGGGGCAATCCAAATCGCCGGAACTGCATCGCCGGCGCAAATACCATTTTTTGTTACTGCCTGCGATTATACCTTAATTGGTGAGGAATTTTTCGCAGCGAGTGCCTATTTATCACGTGACCCAATGTTAGTTGGCGGACTAAAAGGAATGGATTTTCTTAAGGCGCTAATCATCATAATAATCGTTTTAGGAATTTTATTAAGATTATTCAACGATTTGGGTTGGATTAATTTTGATATTCTTAAATACCTAACTATCCAATAAGGAGGAAACAATGTTTTGGAAACGACAAATACCGATTGCGATTGTAGCCTTGGTTGGTACACTTACACTTTTTGGATGGTTTGTTGATCAACCTGATATTAAATCATTTGTTGATGATGATGCAACACAATGGTATGATATTTTAGCAAGTTTTGCAATCTTTTTAGGTGCCTTAAATTTATTAAAATTACAGGGACAAAAGATCATCAAAGGCAAAAGTGGTTGGCAATATAGTATTTTTGCAATCTTAGGATTTATGTTCGCATTTTATGCAGGATTTATGACCCGTGGGGCCTACACTATTAATGTAAGCTCAGCTGGACAGAATCCGCAAGCGGTAGCGCAAGTATTATCGGAGGAAACCGGCAAAACAATTGCAGAATCAGAAAATGTTATAGAACTTATTGAAGCGGACTCACCATTAATAATGGAAAAAGTTTATTGGTATGAGAAATCAGCAGAAAAAGTGGCTGACAAATTACTGGTAAGTGGAGCCAGTACGGAAATTATACCGGAACCGAGGAGTGGGGGAGCGCACTTGTTGAAAGGAGATTCATTATTTAATTGGTTGTTTTATAAAATATTCACTCCATTAACAGCCACAATGTTTGCATTATTAGCATTTTTAGTGGCTTCAGCGTCTTATCGTGCATTCCGAATTCGAAATTTTGAAGCAACCTTATTATTGGTTGCCGGAATTATCATTATGCTTGGACGCGTTCCAATTGGAAGCAAAATATCAAGTTGGTTCGTTCTTTACATATTTGTTCTACTTTTAGGAGTGATGGTCAATACTTGGAAGAAAAATAGAGCATTAACTTTTGGGACGGTTGGAATTGGAGTACTAATAGTTACAATCGCCGGTTTTATGTCGGGTTGGCCAATTGATAAACCAGCTTTTGCATATTTACCAGTCCTGCAAGAATGGATTTATTTGGTACCAAACATTGCCGGTGCACGAGCAATTATGATTGGCATCGGCTTGGGTGTATTTGCGACCTCGATGCGCTACATTCTTGGAATAGAAAAATCATATATTGGAGAGTAGTGTAATGAAAAAATTAGCAGATTTAGTTATCAGACTCGGAAATGTAGATCGTCGCTGGATTTTCTTAATAATCGCGATTGTGGTGATGTATCCACTATTTAAGCCATTAGGGTTGCCAATTCGACCCACCGAATCCTCTCAGGAAGTGTTTAACGTTATTGATGCACTTCCAGAGGACTCGAAAGTATTGCTTTCGTGTGATTATGGCCCGAGCACAAAACCGGAAATTCATCCGATGGCGGTTGGGGTTATGCGCCATGTACTCAACAAAGGTCATCAGCTGTATGTAACTTGTTTATGGCCGGATGGAGTATTCATGGCACGTGAAGGTCTTGAACAAGTTGCAGAAAAAGAACATGGTCTTACTTATGGCGAAGATTATGTTTTACTTGGATTTAGGCCGGGTAATGAAGCTGTAATCAAAGGAATTGTGAGTGATATTCGCAAGATGTACACGATTGATTCGCGTAGTAATCCAATTGGGAATATCCCAATGATGGAAAAGATCAAAAATATTTACGATTTTGATTTTCTATTTTCAGCTTCGGCAGGATTTCCTGGAACGATCGAGTGGGTTCAATTAGCGGCTGATCCCACCGGAATTCCAATGTCAACCGGTGTTACTTCGGTTCAAGTAAATGAAGTAATGCCCTATGTTGATTCAGGACAAATAATAGGTATTTTGGCCGGAATGCCCGGCGCCGCAGAATACGAGGCGTTAATCGGAAAACCTGATATTGGGACATCAGGCATGGATGCACAATCAATCGCGCATATCGTGATTGTATTGTTCATCATTTTTGGAAATATTGCATTTTATTTAGAACGTCAGCGTTCTAAAAAGAAATTTTAGGAGAGAAAAATGTTTACTTCAGAAATTATTGGTGCATGGATTGCAGTATTTTTAACACTGGCAATATTTTCATATTTATACAAGGATAATCCATTTTACAAAATTGCTGAACATATTTTTGTCGGAGTTTCCGCAGGATATTGGGTAGCTATTTACTTTTGGACACAAATTCAGCCTAATCTATTAGGGCGACTTTGGCCATATTTGGAAGATGGTCATACTCAAGGATTTTTAGGTAAAATTTGGTATGGAATTTATAACTTTTTCCACTTGATCTATCCACCAGCTTTCACAGAGGGAGGTGTTGATACGGGACACGGAATGCAATTGATTTATATAATTCCATTAATTTTAGGAATTATGATGTTGCTATCTGTATTTTCTAAGTTTGGTTGGTTTGCAAGATGGGGCATCGCCTACGTTGTCGGTATGGCGGCTGGATTACGTGCCTATGGTTTTTTAAATTCTAATGTAATTGGTCAGGTTAAGGGTTCAATAATTCCAATTGTTGGTGATATTTCAACGGCTACAATAATTAATGGAATAATATTACTGATTGGTACCATAACCGGATTAATGTATTTCTATTTTTCAAAAGAACATAAAGGATGGTTTGGTACAGCCGGTAAAATAGGAATTTACTTCTTGATGATTTCATTTGGCGCTTCATTTGGATTTGCGGTTATGGGACGAATTTCATTATTAATTGGACGATTCACCGATCTTAAAGATTTTGGCGGAGCCGAGTATCACCACGCTTCAATCTGGCTATTAGTAATTATGATTATTTTGCTGGGATTGTGGAGTTTTGTGGGCAAGGGGAAAAAAGCAACTTAACACCGTATTAGAATTAAATAAAAAATAAAAGGGGGTATTTCCAATTGGAATTACCCCTTTTTTATGTGAAGTAATTTTTTCTTAAAATAAGATTAAATTATTTTTGCTAATAATATTCAAATCCATTTTTTCTTCACTTTAAATGATGTAATTTTGGTGTCATTTTCGTAGTACAGTTTATCAAAAAGATTAGGATTTAAATGAAAACCCAAGAAATCTTACGTGAATTAGGAATAAATAATATCAATTATGGAGCATGTGCCGGACCAAATGATTGGTACGAAACTGAGTCTGCGGGCAAATTAATATCGGAAAATCCGGCTATAGGTGCAGAAATTGCTACAGTTTTCCAGTGTTCGTTGGAAGATTATCATTCAGTCGTTGAGAAATCCCAAGCAGCATTTGAAGAATGGCGTAAAGTTCCGGCTCCGATTCGGGGGCAGTTAGTCCGTGAAATGGCTGATGCGCTGCGTGATAAAAAGGATCTTCTTGGAAGTTTGGTCACTATGGAAATGGGTAAAATCAAGCAAGAAGGAGATGGCGAAGTTCAAGAAATGATTGATATAGCTGACTTTGCAGTCGGTCAATCAAGGATGTTATATGGCAAAACTATGCATTCTGAAAGGCCCGATCATCGAATGTATGAACAGTGGCATCCGCTAGGTCCAATTGGTGTTATTTCAGCATTCAATTTCCCCGTGGCAGTTTGGGCTTGGAATGCATTCATAGCTGCAATTTGTGGAGATACTACGATTTGGAAGCCATCTTCTACAACACCGCTTACAGCGATTGCTGTCCAAAATATTTGCAATTCTGTCTTAGAAAGTAGTGGGCATCCGTCTGTTTTTAGTCTTGTAATTGGTCGTGGTTCGACGATTGGTGAAGCATTAATCAATGACGGTAGAATACCATTGATTTCATTTACCGGTTCTACTTTGATGGGAAAACATGTTTCTGAGGTTGTCGCTAAACGATTAGGACGCAGCATATTGGAATTAGGTGGAAATAATGCAGTAATAGTAGATGAAACAGCGGATATGGATATGGCAATACCAGCTGTTCTATTTGGGGCGGTTGGCACTGCCGGACAAAGATGTACAAGTACGCGACGCATCATCTTGCAGGAGAAATTGTATGAGAAATTTACGGAACGGTTAATTAATGCCTATAGACAAGTCAAAATTGGTAATCCAACAGATTCTAAAACATTAATGGGACCCGTTGTGAATGAAGCAACTGTGGCAGTATTTAAAAATGCCATAAGCGAAATAAAACGTAGCGGAGGTGAAATTTTATATGGTGGTGAGGTTATCGAAAGCAAGGGATATTTTGTTGAACCAACCATCGTGAAAGCTAAAAATGAATGGAAAATCGTTCAAGAAGAGACTTTCGCTCCGATTTTGTATATTATCACATATAAAACTATTGATGAAGCGCTAACAATTCACAATGCCGTGCCGCAAGGTTTATCATCGGCGATGTTTACAACTAATGTTTTAAACGCTGAAAAGTTTTTATCGGAGCGCGGTAGCGATTGTGGAATTGCAAATATCAATATTGGAACTTCCGGAGCTGAAATTGGCGGCGCTTTTGGCGGAGAAAAGGAAACCGGAGGAGGACGTGAATCTGGTTCTGATGCTTGGAAACAATACATGCGGCGTCAAACTAATACGATTAATTGGAGTTCTGAACTTCCCTTAGCACAGGGCATAAAATTTGATATTAATTAAATACGATATAAAATAATTTAGAGGAAAAAATGGTGAAAATTCAAGCAGATAATGTTCGGGCAACAATTGATCAACATATGCTTGCCGATGGTTTTAATTTAGTAGTTGATTTGAAAAATAGTCAAGGTTCATGGTTTGTTGATAAAATATCTAGCCGTAAATATTTAGATTTATTTTCAATGTTTGCATCTATGCCAGTTGGATATAATCATCCCTATTTAGTGGAGAGGGCTGATGAAATCCGTGATGTTGCCATCAATAAACCAACCAATTCTGATATATATTCAACAGAAATGGCTGAATTTGTGGAAACAATGGGAAACATTGCGCAACCATCTTTTTTGCCCTATGCTTTCTATATTTCCGGTGGTGCTCTTGCAGTAGAAAATGCGCTCAAAGCTGCTTTTGATTGGAAAGTTCGCAAAAATATTGCCAAAGGGAACGGTGAAATTGGCTATAAAGTTATTCATTTTCATGGCTGCTTTCATGGTCGCAGCGGATATACTTTATCGATGACTAATTCGCATGATGAACGAAAAACTAAATACTTTCCTATGTTTGAATGGCCGCGAATAACGGCTCCTGGAATTAAATTTCCGCTCAATAACGATAATTTAAATGCTGTCAAGTATCTTGAGAAACAGGCTATTTCAAAAATAAAACAAGCTATTTTTGATAATTCAAATGACATTGCAGCATTAATTATTGAACCAATTCAGGGTGAGGGCGGTGATGTTCATTTTAGAGCAGAATTTATGCGAAAATTAAGGACTATCTGCGACGAAAACGAAATTATTTTTATCTATGATGAAGTCCAAACAGGTGTTGCCTTAACCGGCAAAATGTGGGCATTTGAACATTTTGGCAAAGCAGCTCTACCGGATATGATAACATTTGGTAAGAAAACTCAAGTTTGCGGATTTTTCTCAAGTAAAAGAATAGATGAAGTTAAGAATAATGTATTTCATGAATCTGCTCGGTTAAACTCGACCTGGGGTGGAAATTTAACGGATATGCTCAGGTTTAGATTGTATTTGGAAGTAATAGAAAAGGAAAAGCTTATCGATCAAGCGACTAAAGCAGGCAAATATTTACTCAAGGGATTATTAAAATTACAAGAAGAATTTTCTGATAAAATGTTCAATGCCCGCGGATTGGGCCTTTTCTGCGCTTTTGATTTAATTAATTCTGAAACGAGAGATAAGTTACGCGGATTAATTCAAGAAGAAGGTGCTATTATGCTCGGGAGTGGGCCAAAAACGATTAGATTCAGACCACCTGTCAATATTTCATCTGATGAAATTGATGTTGGAATGCAAATTATACGGAGAGCCGTAAAACGCCTGTAATGCACAAAAAACAATTGGGAATTGTGTACATTGTATCAACGCCAATTGGTAATTTAAATGATATTACTTTTCGAGCAGTCGAAACGTTGAAAAGTGTTCCGTTAATCGCTGCTGAAGACACGCGTAAAACAAGAAAATTGCTAAATCATTTTACGATAAAAACACCCTCAATCAGCTATTTTGAACATAATCATTTTTCAAGAATTGAAAATATTTTAAGTCATATTAAATCCGGTAACGATATTGCTGTTGTAACTGATGCCGGTACGCCAGGAATTAGTGACCCGGCTTATAAATTAATCCGTGAAGCGGTGAGAATTGGTGCGGAAATTGAGTCAATTCCGGGTTCATCAGCAGTATTGGCTGCGTTAACTTCCTCAGGATTACCAACGGACAGATTCATTTTTGAAGGGTTTTTGCCACCGAAAAAAGGTCGTACAAAACGATTATCAGCTTTAAAAAGTGAAACAGCAACAATTATCTTTTTTGAAAATCCCAAGCGATTAAAACGAACTTTAACTGATATACGAAAACAGATTGGCAATCGGCCGGCAGTTGTATGTCGTGAATTAACTAAACTACATGAAGAAATTATTAGAGGAACAGTTGATGAACTAATTGCGTATTTTTTAAAGAAAGAAGTGCGCGGCGAATGTGTTATATTAATTGGGAAAGATGATAAGAATGTCCATTTCAAATAGAGGAAAATTCATCACATTCGAAGGAATTGATGGATGCGGAAAATCCACACAAGTTGAAATGTTGGTTGCTAAATTGGTTGCTATGGATATTGATGTAATTTCAATTCGTGAGCCGGGCGGAAACAGAATTTCTGAATCAATTCGCGACATTTTGCTAAATCATAAAACTATTGAATTAGGTAACCGAACTGAAGCACTGTTAATGACAGCCAGTCGGGCGCAAATTACAAAAGATAAAATTTTGCCCGCACTCGCTTCAGAAACATGGGTCATTGCTGACCGCTACGCTGATTCCACGCTTGCATATCAAGGCGGTGGACGAAAAATTAATGTTGACTGGTTAAAAAAATTGAACCAATTTGCAACCTATGAAACAGTGCCTGATTTAACTTTTTTTATCGATATAACGGTTGAAGAGGGGATTCGTAGACAGAAAGCGGAAAAAGACCGAATTGAAAAAGCAGGCGTGGATTTTCAGAAAAGAACACGTGAAATGTATTTAAAAATAGTTGAAACAAATCCTGATAGAATTATTAAAATTGATGGTAGTCGAAATATTGATGCAATTCATGCTTATATTTGGGCAAAATTCAAGGAAAAATTATTATAAAATAATATGAAAAATAAAAAAAATATATCAATAATTATTGGTTTAGCAGTTGCCGTAGTGGTTGTTTTTGCGGCTTCAAAAGCGGATGTCTATGCCGATATAATGAAATCACAAAGGTTAATAAATAGTGTTTATAAGCAATTGATTTTAAATTATGTAGAGGATTTTGATGTAGATGCCTTTACCAAAGCCAGCATCGAGGATATGGTAAGTGAACTGGATCCATATACAGTTTTTATCGATAAAGACGATAGACACAACCTTGATTTGTTAACTACCGGAAAATATGGCGGAGTTGGAATTCAAATTGGCAAACGCGACGATAAGTTAACGGTAATTGCTCCAATGGATAACACTCCTGCTAAAAGAGCAGGAATTACCAATGGGGATATCATTGTAAAAATTGATAGTATGGCAACCCAAGATTTGAGTTTAGAAGTTGCCTCTGATATGATTCGCGGGCCGAAAGGAACAAATGTAATTTTAACAATTATGCGATTTGGTAATGATGAATTATTGGAATTCGAATTAACACGTGACAATATTACTGTCAAAGATGTGGCTTTTGCGGAAATGATTACAGATAATATCGGTTATATACGATTAACAAGATTTTCAAAAAATTCTGGCTCTGAAATGCGAACTGCCTTTAATAAATTTATTGAAAGTAACGCTAAAGGATTCATCTTAGATTTACGGAATAACCCTGGAGGATTGCTTGGTTCATCAATTGAAATTTTGGAAATGCTGGTTCCAAAAAATCAATTATTATTAACCACGAAAGGGCGCAACAAGGATTCTAATCGTTCAATTATATCGCAACATGATGCCCTAATTCCTGCTGAAATGGATATAGTAGTTTTAATCAGTGAAGGTAGTGCTTCAGCCAGTGAAATCGTTGCCGGAACTTTGCAGGATTTGGATCGTGCCGTAATCATGGGGAAACGGTCATATGGTAAAGGATTAGTACAATCCGTGGTCGGCTTGGATAAATATCATGCTCTAAAAATAACTACTGCAAAATATTATACACCAAGCGGTCGATTAATTCAAAAACCCGGATATATTGATGACGATTTGATAAAAACTAATACCGAGTCTGATACAGTTTTCGCAAGTGCCGGCGGCCGAATTGTAACCGGTGGTGGAGGAATAAAACCCGATTTTGAAATTGACGTGGATTATAATTATCCATTAACATTAGAATGTTTGCGGAAAGCGGCTTTCTTAAATTTTGTTAAGAAAAATCGCGATTCGTATTCATCATTGCAGGATGTTAAAAGCGATAGTAATTTATTAAATGAATTTGAAAAATATCTGATAGATATAGATTTAGAGGTTACAACATCGGGTGAAAAAGCGCTTAATGATACACGTGAACGTTTAGCCCAAATTGACAGTACAAATACTGAATTGAACAGTGCTTTTGAAGCAATCGAGAATTTTATTGAAAAACACGAAGATACTCTATTTGAAAAAGAAAGGGATAAACTATCAGAATTTTTATACAATGAGTTTGCCAGTGTTTACGATGGAGAAAAAGGTCGAATAAAAGAGCAATTAAGTTATGATCGAGCGGTGAATGAAGCATTGTTAATTTTAAACAATGATGCCGTTTACAATAGTGTATTTGCCGTAGAAAAATAAATTACAAAAATTTTAGGGGCGATTAGCTCAGCTGGTTAGAGTGCTTGCTTGACATGCAAGAGGTCAACAGTTCAAGTCTGTTATCGCCCACAAATTTATAAATTGAAAAGTAGATAATAATTCATAAATTCTAACAAAATAAAATAGTGTTTTAGATTGAAACAATTACAATATCGATATTCATATCTTAAACTATCAATCGATAGTCTGCTAATAGTGCGTCCATTTTTCGATACTTTTACTGCTTAATTTGCATTTTTCAAATCCATGAAAAATATTGTTATCACTTTTCCTGACGAATCAAAACGCACTTTTCCGGCTGGTATTACTCCGTTGAAGATTGCTGAATCTATAGGAGAGCGCCTGGTGATGACTACGGTCGCCGCAAAAATCGATGATATTTTAGTTGATGCAACAGTTCCAATAAAAAATGATGCAAATGTAAATTTAATTACCGGTGATTCACTGGAGGGACACGATATATTGCTACACAGTACCGCCCACTTAATGGCCCAAGCTGTTAAAGTATTATTTCCGCATGCCAAAGTAACAATTGGTCCTTCGATTAAAAATAGATTTTATTACGATTTTGATATTGATGGCACTTTTTCCGATGATGATTTGCAGAAAATTGAATCAAAAATGCATGAACTTGCCAAGCAAGATAGTCCGGTTCATAAAAAGATTTTGACGCGCGATGAAGCGCTAAAATTATTCAGTGATATGGGTGAATCATACAAGGTTGAGATTATCGAAGGAATAGAACCAACCGATCCAATAACGGCTTATGAACAAGCAGATTTCATTGATCTTTGTCGCGGACCGCATGTTCCATCAACCGGAAAAATAAAATATTTTAAAATTTTGGAATCGTCTGGTGCATATTGGCGCGGCGATGAAAGAAATAAAATGTTGCAAAGGATTTATGGTACAGCTTTTGCGAGTCAAAAAGCATTAAAGGCATATTTAAATTTTCTTGAGGAAGCCAAAAAACGTGATCATCGCAAAATTGGAAAAGCACTTAAATTGTTCACATTTGATGATGAAGTTGGCCCGGGACTGCCGCTGTGGCTGCCCAATGGCACAGTAATAATTGATGAACTAGAAAATCTTGCTAAGGAAATTGAACATCAAGCCGGTTATACACGTGTTCGGTCACCACATCTTACAAAAGGAAAATTGTATGAAAAATCGGGGCATTTAACGCACTACGCGGATAGCATGTATCCCGCTATGGATGTTGATGGTGTAGATTATTACATTAAGCCGATGAATTGCCCACATCATCACAAAATATACGATTCAGCAAAGCGTAGTTATCGTGATTTACCATTGCGGTTGGCCGAATATGGTACCTGTTATCGTTATGAAAAATCAGGGCAATTATTTGGTTTAATGCGCGTTCGCAGCTTGCAAATGAATGATGCTCATATTTATTGTCGACCTGATCAATTTAAACAAGAATTTTTAGCGGTTTGCAATTTATATTTTGAATATTTTAAAATATTTGGAATTAAAAAATTTCAAATGCGTCTAAGTTTGCACGATCCTGCTGAGTTAGGTAAAAAATATGTAAATGAACCGCAACTATGGTTCGAAACTGAGAAAATTGTACGTGAAGCCTTAAATGAAGTAGAATTTGATTACATAGAAGTCCCTGGTGAAGCAGCTTTTTACGGACCAAAAATTGATGTTCAAGTTTGGAGTGCCATTGGGAAAGAATTTACACTTGCTACAAATCAAGTAGATTTTGCACAACCCAATCGATTTGGTTTGACATATACCTCACAGAGCGGAATTGAAGAAACTCCTTTATGTATACATCGGGCTCCGCTTAGTACCCATGAAAGAATGATCGGATTTCTAATTGAGCATTATGGCGGAGATTTTCCATTGTGGTTAGCACCGATTCAAGTAGCAGTTCTATCAATATCTGAAAAAGCCAACCGATACTCTAAAGAAATTTTTAATAAATTATTTAATTTGAATATCCGTGTTAATTTAGATGATAGACCAGACAAAATTGGGGCAAAAATTTGGCAAACCGAAATAGATAAAATCAATGTGATGATTATTGTTGGAGAAAAAGAGAAAAAAAACAATACAATTTCGGTACGCAGACGGTTTCAGGGAGACATCGGTTCAATGACATTGGATGAATTAATTTACGAGTTACAATCAGAAATAAAAAATAGGAGAAATACTTATCGCAAAGAAGAATAGAATCCGCGTAAATGATAAAATATTTGCGGAGAAAGTTAGGTTAATCGATGCAAGTGGCAATCAAGTTGGAATTGTAAATATAGAGGAGGCACTAGAACAAGCTCAAGCTGCTGAATTAGATCTTGTAGAAATTTCTCCAAATGCAAAACCACCGGTTTGTAAAATTTTAGATTATGGAAAATATAAATATGAAGCACAAAAAAGAGCACATCTGAGCAAGAAAAAACAACACGTTATTAAAATAAAAGAAATTCGTTTACGGCCAAGAATCGACCAGCATGATTTAGAAACAAAAATAAATATGGGTCGTAAATTTCTGTTAGATGGTTGTAAATTAAAGATTACATTAATGTTTCGCGGACGTGAAATGTCACGTCTTGATTTAGGCGAAATAGTATTAGATAAAGTTGCAGAAATGCTTTCTGATATCTCTGAGATTGAAAAACGAGATCCGATGGAAGGTCGCAGAGTAACAGTGGTGTATGCTGCAAAGTAGGAGAAAAAATGCCAAAACAAAAAACACGGAGCGGCGCAGCTAAACGGTTTCGATTGACTGGAACCGGAAAGCTGAGGCGCAATAAAGCAAATCATAGACATATGCTTATTAGACGTTCAAAAAGCGCAAAACGCAAAATGCGGCTTCCCGCATTAGTCGATAAATCCGATGAACGTAAAGTACGTCGTATGTTAGCGGTTTAGGGAGGGATAAATGCCACGAGCAAATAGTTCTGTCCCAAGGCATAGAAGACATCGAAAAATGGTAAAGCAGGCCAGGGGCTACTATGGTGCCCGGAGCCGCACGTTTAAAGCAGCCAAAGACGCAGTTTGGAAAGCAGGTACTTATGCTTACCGAGATCGTCGTCAAAGGAAAAGACAATTTCGTCGCCTTTGGATTACGCGGATAAATGCGGCGGCGCGCTTAAACGGAATATCTTATTCTGCTTTTATTGCCGGGATGAAAAATAGTGGGATGGAAATAAATCGAAAAGTATTAGCAGATTTAGCAGTCCACAACCCTAATGCCTTCGCCGAATTAGCGAAATCGATCAAAAAATAGCTATGTCTTTGATAGACGAAATCGAAGCAGTTCGGAAAGATTTCCGAACTGCTCTCGATGATTTCCCAACAGATCCTCAAAAAATAGACGAAATACGCATTCGCTTTTTAGGACGAAAAGGAATGATCGCTAATTTATTCAGCCAAATGAATACGATCGCACCTGAAGACCGAGCAAAGGTAGGTAAGTTGCTTAATAAATTGAAGCAAGAGATCCAGTCAAAATTTGAATTGCAATTAAAAAATGTTGACACTTCTTCAAAAACTGATTCAGGAATTTTAGATTACACACTACCCGGAATTGATTTTCCATGTGGTTCCATTCATCCAATTGAACAAACATTAACGCAAGTAAAAGATATTTTTAAATCAATTGGATTTTCCATTGCCTATGGTCCAGAAGTCGATGATGAATATCATAATTTTGAAGCATTAAATATTCCTAAACACCATCCAGCACGTGATATGCAAGATACATTTTATGTAACAGATGAATCTGTTTTACGCACGCATACTTCAAATGTGCAGGTCCATTTGATGGAAAATGAGCAACCTCCAATACGATATATTGTTCCTGGAAGGGTGTATCGCAATGAGGCAATTAGTTATAAAAATTTTTGTTTATTTCATCAAGTAGAAGGTCTATATGTTGATAAAAATGTAACTTTTTCAGAATTAAAGGGAACTTTAGATTATTTTATTCGCCGTATATTTGGAGATGAAATAAAAATCCGATTTCGACCAACTTATTTTCCGTTTACTGAACCAAGCGCTGAAGTAGATATCTGGAATTCGGAACGAAAGCAATGGTTAGAAATATTGGGTTGCGGTATGGTAAATCCAATAGTGTTCAAAAATGTTGGCTATGATCCTAAAATATGGCATGGATATGCGTTTGGATTAGGTATAGAGCGGATCGCCATGCTCAAATATAAAATACAAGATATTCGTCACTTTTATACCAATGATGTGCGCTTTTTGGAGCAATTCTAATGCGATTATCAATCAACTGGCTGTGCAAATATGTAGAAATAACAGAAACTCCCCATGAATTAGCCGATATGCTAACCATGCTTGGATTTGAAGCTGAGGTCGTAAAAGACTTTTCCAAATTAAATCACATTGTTTCAGCGAATGTTGAATCGGTTGAAAAACATCCCAATGCTGATAAATTAACTGTTTGTAAAGTTAATGATGGTTCAAATATTTTACAGGTTGTTTGCGGAGCTCCGAATGTAGAAGCCGGACAAAAAGTAATATTTGCCAAAATTCGTGCAAAATTACCTAATAATTTAAAAATTGAAAAAGTTAAAATCCGTGGTGAAGTGAGTTGCGGAATGCTATGCGCAGAAGATGAGTTGGGGATTTCTGGTAAGCACGACGGTATTATAATACTTCCGGATGATACAAAAATTGGTGTACCAATTGCTGAATTATTCAAAGGAAAATACGATTCCATTGAATTGGAAATTACACCAAATCGTCCGGATGCTTTATCGCATTATGGTATTGCACGTGAGATAGCACTAAAAACAAATCGAAAATTAATTTATCCAGCCCCATCGGAAGTAAAACCAAAGAACAAAGAACAAATTAAAATAAAAATATCTGATACCGATGGCTGTCCACGCTATATTGCCGGCATAGTTGATAACATAAAAGTATCTGAAAGCCCCGATTGGCTGAAAGAATTTTTACATGCAGCTGGTCAAAGAAGTATTAATCATGTCGTCGATATTTCAAACTTTGTTTTACTGGAATTGGGGCATCCAACACATATTTTTGACGTAGCGCAAATACCATCAAATACAATCGGAGTTAGGCGAGCAAAAAGTGGAGAAACTTTCACTACACTTGATGAGGAAAAACGCAAGTTAGACGAACATCATCTATTGATAACAGACGGTGAAAAACCTATCGCTTTAGCGGGAATTATGGGCGGATTGGGTTCAGCCGTATCCGAAAATACCAAAAAAGTGCTGGTTGAGAGCGCCTATTTTGATCCAATAACAATTCGAAAAGGTTCAAAATCGTTAGGAATGTTGACGGAATCATCGCGTCGCTTTGAACGTGGCGCAGATCCCAATGGCGCAGTAACAGCCTTTTGGCGCATTGTAGAATTACTGCAAGAATATGCCGGCGGTGAATTAGTTTCTGAAATGATTGATGAATATCCTAAAAAGGTGAAATTTCCGAAAATAGTATTGCGGCACGAAGAAATAAATGCGGTTGCGGGAGTAAAAATTGATCAAAATATTATAGAAAAAATACTTGGTGGTCTTGGAATAAACTGGAAGTTATTGAACGCCGGAAATTGGGAATGCCAAATTCCCAGTTTTCGTCCTGATCTGTTAGCTGAAATAGATCTTATTGAAGAAATAATTCGTGTTTTTGGGTATGATAATATTCGAATCAGTAAAAGATATGGCAGCTTATTCAATTATGAAAACCACGATCCCAAAAATAATATTTCTACAATAATCAATGCGTTAGTTGGTTTGGGATTTAGACAATGTTTTAATAATTCTTTACTTGCTGTCGATGAGGCGAATCTATCCGGAAATGTTCCCGTTAAAACGATTAATCCATTGAGTGAAAAGTTATCTGGTCTGCGTACTTCCTTACTTCCAGGATTACTTAAAAATATAGATTATAACATCAAAAATGGTGCAACCAATTTATTATTATTTGAGATTGGTCAAATTAATCTACAAAAGCGTAGTGGATTTGAAGGAATTGTAGAAAAATCACAGTTAGCGGGTGTCGTACACGGACTACAAAGTGAAACAAGCCTACACAATGAGCAGAATATTAAGCAATCGTTTTATTTCCTTAAAGGATACATCAATAATATTTTTCAAACTCTGTTAAATACTTTGCCAAATTATAAAGAAGTAAGTGAACCGGAATTTTCAACTTGCTATTCTATAAGTGTTCACAATGAAAAAGTTGGCTATATGGGAATCGTAAACAATGGCTTGGTTAATGGTTTAAATCTAGATATTTCCGGAAAAATATATGTTTTCAAATTTGATATTGACAAAATATTAATATTGTTGGATAAACCAAAATACTATCAACAAATATCGAAATTTCCGACAATTGAAAGAGATTTGAATTTTGTAATGGATGAGAATATTAAAGTTGGTGAAATCGTTGGAAGAATTAAAGAAGCAAATTTCTCACAATTGAAATCGGTTATTCCTAAAAATATTTTTCGGCACACTGATCTCGGCAGTAATCAAAAAAGTGTTGTATACAATTTAATTTTTCAAGATAAGAATAAAACGCTTGAAGATGATACTGTAAATTCAATAATAAATATAATTATAAATGATATCGAAAGCAATTTTAATGCTAAATTAAGGCAATAATCTTACAATAAAAATATGGACAATGTAGAAAATTTAGTTAAAGTTTCAATATTGGGACAGGAATATACTGTTAAAGCCCCCGCCGAGGCAAACTACATCAAAGAAGTTGCTGAGTATGTTAACAAAAAAATGCGTGAAGTTCAGGAAAGTGTTGGTACTGATCAATCATCCACACGTATCGCAATATTAGCAGCAATGAATATTTCTGATGAATTATTCAGTCTTCGAGAAAGTAAAGACAGTATTACTGCAGATCTTGGTGGTCGATTATCATCATTAATTGATTTGATTGATGAAAATATAACACCTAAATAGGTCTATTTATGCCAAAAGCAAAATTACTTTTGGGCAAAGTAGTTAGAGCCGAAGTGTATTCAGAATTGCAACCAAGAATTACCAATCTAAAAAGAAGCGGAATAACTCCTGGTTTAGCTGTAATTCAAGTAGGAAATGATCCTGCATCACAGGTATATGTTAACAGTAAAACGCATAGATTCAGTAAGATGGGACTATTAACTGAAACTATTACTTTACCTTCTAATACGGATGAAAATAATCTAATTTTAACAATCCGTAAGCTTAATAAAAATACTAAATTTTATGGAATTCTCGTTCAGCTCCCTTTACCACAACACTTAGATTCCAACAAAATATTATTTGAAATTGATCCAGAAAAAGATGTGGATGGCTTTCATCCAGTTAACTTAGGCAAATTAGTTACTGGTCATCCTAAATTTATCCCTTGCACACCCAAAGGTGTTCTAAGAATGTTAAAATATTACAAAATAAATTTAAGCGGAAAGCACGTTGTTGTCGTAGGGCGGAGTAATATAGTTGGCCGTCCACTTTCTATTTTAACAAGTTTGAAAAAAAAGTATGTCAATGCAACAGTAACAATATGTCATTCCGGAACGCCAAATATATCAAAATTTACACGCCAAGCTGATGTACTGATCGCTGCTATTGGCGTACCAGAGCTTATCGACAAATCTTACATTAAAGAAGATGTAATAATAATTGATGTTGGAATAAATAGGGTGGAAGATGACTCAGAAAAAGGTTATAAGTTAGTTGGTGATGTTAATTTTGAAAGTGTCAATGAAATTGCTTCCGCAATTACGCCAGTACCTGGTGGGGTCGGTCCTATGACAATTGCAATGTTGGTGGAAAATACAATTGAAGCAGCTGAGGCGGCGCATACTAATGTCTGAAAACAGTAAAAAATTATCAATGTTTGAAAAATATCTCACAGTTTGGGTTGGATTATGTATAATTGCCGGAATAATGCTTGGGAAAGCCATTCCACAGCTGGCAGTTTCACTAAATAATATGTCAATTCATCAGGTATCTATCCCGATTGCAATATGCCTATTTTTTATGATTTATCCAATAATGGTCAAAATTGATTTTGCTCAAGTGGCAAAATCTGCCAAAACACCAAAACCAGTGTTGATGACTTTAATAATTAATTGGGGAATTAAACCGTTTACGATGTACGCTATTGCCTATCTCTTTTTGGGATACTTCTTTAGAGGATTTTTGCTAGGAACAGAAATTTTAACCAATGGGCAAGAAGTGGAACTATGGCGTAGTTATATAGCGGGTGCAATATTGTTAGGAATTGCTCCTTGCACAGCAATGGTTTTGATATGGGGTTATCTTGCTAAAGGTAATGATGGGTTAACCTTAGTGATGGTGGCAATCAATTCCTTATTAATGCTTGTTTTGTATGGCTTTTTAGGTAGTTTTCTACTTGATGTCAATGCCATGCCAATTCCATGGCAAACGATGTTACTATCGGTGGCAATTTATGTAGCATTGCCACTACTTGCCGGATATATTTCGCGTAAATTGATCTTAAAATACAAAGGGTTGGAGTGGTTTAATCAAAAATTTCTGCATTGGCTTACACCGGTTAGCGTTGTTGCATTGTTGATTACCTTAATCTTGCTTTTTTCACTAAAAGGTGATGTCATTCTTGCCAATCCGGTAACCATTTTTTTGATCGCAATACCGTTATTTATTCAGACAATTTTAATTTTTGTGCTTGGCTATTTCGGTTTTGCTAGATGGTTCAGATTACCGTATCAAGATGCTGCGCCGGCAGCGATGATTGGTGCTTCCAATCATTTTGAAGTTGCGATTGCTACTGCCATTATATTATTTGGGCTCTCTTCCGGTGCCGCTTTAGCAACAGTGGTAGGGGTGTTAATTGAAGTACCTACCATGCTGATGCTTGTTGCAATTTGCAAAAAAACAAAATATTTATTTTTATTTGATACATGATGAATGAAGATTATTATGCAAAAAAGGATCAAATTTTTGCTGAATTGATAAATGATGTAGAATCAAACCTATCAATTCTTGAATCGACAGATTCACAACTGAATAGACGAAATTATCTCCGTTCTCTTTTTACTTTGTATGAAGCATTATTGTCAAATCTGCGAGAATACCTATCTGAATTAATTGCCTATGGATCAAATCGCGATGAATTAAATTTAAATGAATTAATTCCACTACTAGATAATATGCCTTATTTGGATAAAAAAGGAGAGATAAATTTATATCCAAATAAAAATTCGTTTCTTAATCTAACCCAATATTGCTTTAAAAAATGGACAAAATTTTTAAAATATAATGAATCGGACATTTTCGATAGCGATGATTGGATATCATTCAAAAAGACTGTAAATATTCGTAATAGAATTACGCATCCAAAGTTCGAGAAAGACGTCAATATTACCGATAATGAATTAACTATAATTCGTAATAGTGAGCGATGGTGGCAGAAAACAGACAATCTCTTGAAAACATACTGGCGAAAAATACAATCCGAAAAAATTGATTATCAATAATAATAACATGGTCCTCTATGATGGTCTTTGCAACCTTTGCACGGGTTCAGTGAAATTTGTACTAAAGCGAGACAAGAAAAATAAATTTAAATTTGCGGCTTTACAATCTGGAGCAGGAATTAAACTGTGTCAACAATATCAAATTGATTTACAATCGATTGATTCTATCATTTTAATCAGGGGTGGAAAAGTTTATGTAAAAAGTTCTGCCATTTTGGAAATCTTGAAAGAATTGCCAGCAGGCTGGAAGATTTTGAGTCTTGGCGTTATTTGCCCGCAATTTTTACGAGATTGGATATATAATTTAGTAGCAAAAAATCGTTATCGAATATTTGGAAAAAGAGCAGAGTGTTTTTTACCATCAAAGGATATCATTGACAAATTCCTATAGTTGTTTCATAGAATCCAATCAACCCATGAAAAAATACTAAATTGTATTGTTCATGTGTTTCAAATCTTCTAAAAAATAACTAATTTTATCATCGAACAAATGAAATAAAATTAGGATTCAGGAAATAAAATGGAATCTGTTGACTCATTTATAAAATTTTTACAAGCCAGTATTTCACCGATTGTCTTGATTTCTGGTGTGGGATTAATTCTATTATCATTGTCCAATCGGTTGGGACGCACGACTGATCGATCGCGTGAAATCTTAAAAGAATTAAGAAAAAATAAACAAATATCACGAAAAAAAAGAAAAGTAATTCAATTAAATTTTTTGTATAAACGAAGTAGAATATTACGATTGGCAATAGTATCTATATCCTTTAGTATTTTAACGAGTAGCTTGATAATTCCAATAATATTAATAATGCAATTAATGTTAATTAATCTTAAATCTATTGGAGTTTTTCTATTCTTGCTGAGCGTATTAGGAATTGTCTCTACCGCGATATTATTATTTATTGATGTAACATTGTCACTAAAAGCATTACAAATTGGAGTGAATGAATATCTTGATTAATTTCAGTCAGTGCAAAAAAAATGCGCCCGTAGTTCAATGGATAGAATGAAGGATTCCGGTTCCTTTGGTGCAGGTTCGATTCCTGCCGGGCGTACTGAAAAATGAATAATTATATTATAATTTTAACTACCGTTTCTACGCCAGTTGAAGGGGAGAAGCTTGCATCAATTTTAGTAGAGAGTGCATTAGCTGCCTGCGTAAATGTGTTACCCAAAGGACAATCGGTTTACCGCTGGCAGAACGAAATTATTCGAGAAAAAGAAAATTTGCTCATAATTAAAACTGAGCAATCTTTAGAAAAGAAAATATATAAAAAGATTTTAGAGCTACATAGCTACGAAGTCCCGGAAATTATTACCATTAATCTGAATAATATCGATACTAAGTACGCAAAGTGGATAAAACAGAGCCTTAATTTGAAATAATTATGTTGAATATCAAATCAAGATTTATTTTATATTATTTTATTATATTGATATCAATTGGATCTTTGGGGTATCATGTGATTGGCGGAAATCAATGGGGATTTATTGATTGCCTTTACATGACTATCATAACTTTATCCACAGTTGGTTTTAGCGAAGTTCACAAATTAAATGATTTGGGAAAATTATGGACAATCTTGATAATTATATTCGGGGTTAGTGGTTATGCACTTTTTATATCTCAATTAGGAGAAAATATAATGGAATTAAGAGAAAAACGCAGGCAACGTGTGCAACAAATTTTAAAAAAGTTACGTAACCACTACATTATTTTTGGTTACGGCAGGATGGGGCAGGTGATTACTGCCGATTTAGCCAAACAAAGGGTAAAGTACGTAGTCGTAGAAAATGATGAAGCCAAAGTAATTGCCTTGCAAGAAAAAGGCTATCAATATTTTCGCGGCGATGCAACATTAGATTCTACACTTGAAGCCGTAGGTGTAAAACATGCTCAGGGGATCATCGTTACGGTTGGCACTGAACAAGACAATTTATTTGTTACAATGTCTGTAAGAACACTGAATCCTGATGCATTTCTCTTAACAAGATGCAATAATTCAGATACAGCCGCTAAACTTAAACGTGCCGGAGCTAATAAAGTTATAAATCCCTATGAAGCCGGTGGACATAAAATGGCAGAATTGTTGATCGAACCAAATATTGAAGACACAGTTTCAATATCTACAGCCCAATTTGAAATTGATTTTGTCGTTGAAGAAATAAATATAAATGATGTTCCTGAGTTAGTAAACAAAACAATAGCAGAATCCAATATTAGAAAATTGTATAATTTAATTATAATTGGAATAAAAGATAAAAATAGTAAATTTCAGTTAAATCCTGATATGAATGCAAAGTTAGAGAAAGATTCGGTAATTATGCTTGTTGGAGCAAAAAGTAATATGAAGAAGTTCGAAAAGGAGTATTTGGGCAACAAATAAATGTCATATAAGATAGATTATGTATAATTATTGCTCTATCTAAAAACTATGCACTCTATTTCACAACAAAATTGATTATTTTTTTGGGTACATAGAACTCTTTGATAATTGTAGAAGTTTCTAAATATTTTTTAATATTTTTACAATCTTTAGCCAATTTGAGAACTTTTTCTTTTGTATCTTCGCTCGCAACTTTAATTTTGTCACGTACTTTTCCATTTACTTGAATTGGAATTTCAATTTTATTAGATTGTAAATATGCTGTATTGTACTTAGGCCATTTCTCACGGGCAATTGACTCAGAATTACCAGTATATTTCCATAATTCTTCCGCAATATGTGGAGCAAATGGTGCCAATAATTTTAAGTAGATTTCTACAATTTTTTTTGAAATTGTATGATTTTTACTGATTTCATTTAGAAAAATCATTAATTGGCTTATTGATGTATTTAAATCTAAGGAATCAATTTGTTCAGTTATTAATTTAATTGAAGTATTAACTATATATTGTTGATTATCAAGAATTTCTATGTCCTGAATATCGGTAGTTGTTACGAAACGCCAAACCTTTTTAATGAATCTATCAATTCCTGCAATTCCTTTTGTATCCCAAGCGGCGGCTTGATCAAAAGGACCGATAAACATCTCATACATTCTAAACACATCTGCACCGTATTGGTTAACCACTTTATCTGGATTTACTACATTTCCACGCGACTTCGACATCTTTTCACCACCTTCGCCCAATACCATTCCGTGCGATGTGCGTTTTAAATATGGTTCATTAATCGGAACTAATCCGCAATCAAATAAAAATTTGTTCCAAAACCGGGAATATAATAAATGCAGTGTTGTATGTTCCATTCCCCCATTATACCAATCGACTGGCATCCAATAGTTAAGCTTCTCCCAATCAGCTAATTTATTTGAATTTTGTGGATCGACATACCGTAAAAAATACCATGATGAACCGGCCCAATTGGGCATGGTATCGGTTTCACGCCGAGCAGGTTCAGCACATTTGGGACATTTAACATGTACCCAATCATAAATTGCTGCCAATGGAGATTCACCTGTATTAGTTGGCTCATATTTTTCTATTTCCGGTAACATTACCGGCAAATCGTCCTCAGGAACAGCCACCCAACCGCAATCTTTGCAGTGAATTAATGGTATTGGTTCACCCCAATATCTTTGGCGAGAAAACACCCAATCACGCAATTTATAATTTGTTGCTGATTCACCTACCCCCTGCTTGATTAACCACTCCGTAGTTTTTGTAACAGCTGTGGGAACGTCCAATCCGTTAATATCTAAACCATTCTGATTCGCTGAATTAATGAGCATTCCATCATGCGGCCAACATATTTTACCATCGAAAACATCTTCTTTGGAAATATTAGCCTTGTTCAATAATTCAGACGTTGGTTCAATTATACATTCAATTGGTAAATTAAAGGTATTTGCAAATTCAAAATCGCGCTCGTCATGGGCTGGAACAGCCATAATCGCACCTGTTCCATAATTGATTAGTACGTAATCGGCAATCCAAATCGGGAGTTCTGCATTATTAACCGGATTGATAGCATATGTTCCAGTAAAAACACCTGTTTTTACAGTACTTAACTCGGTTCGTTCCAGATCACTTTTAAGTGAAGACGCTTTGATATATTGTTCAATTGCTGCTCTATTTTCTGGAGTTGTAATTGAATTAATTAGTTCATGTTCAGGCGCCAAAACCATATACGTAGCACCAAATAATGTGTCCGGACGTGTTGTAAAAACAGTCAATGATTTACTGTTGCCTTTAATTTTAAAAACAACTTCAGTCCCTTTGGAACGACCAATCCAATTTATCTGTTGTGTTTTAATTTGGTCTAAAAAATCAACATCATCTAAATCTTCAAGCAATTTGTCGGCATATTGCGTTATTTTCAGCATCCACTGTTCGATATTTCTTTTTACAACCTCTCCCCCGCAGCGCTCGCAGTTACCATTAACAACTTCTTCGTTGGCCAGACCAATCTTGCAACTATTGCACCAATTGATTGGCATTTTGGATTTGTAAGCTAATCCTTTTTCGAAAAATTTAATAAAAATCCACTGTGTCCATTTATAGTATGCAGGATCGGTAGTCGCAAAAACGCGATTCCAATCAAAAGAATAACCCAGTGATTTTAATTGATGTGTGTAATTAGCTATATTTTGTTTTGTGATTACACTCGGATGTGTTCCGGTTTTAATGGCATAGTTCTCTGATGGCAAACCAAAGCTATCAAAACCGATTGGAAATAAAACGTTATACCCTTCCATACGTTTTTTACGTGCCAAAATATCCAACGCTGTGTAAGTACGAGCGTGACCAACATGTAAGCCGTCTCCTGATGGATAAGGGAATTCAACTAAACAATAAAATTTTTCTTTTTCAGAAAAATCGATGGCACGGAATGTTTTATTTTCTTCCCAATATTTTTGCCATTTTTGGTCAATTTTTTTATGGTCAAATTGTTTCATTTTGGTAAGTCGGGGTGAGAGGATTTGAACCTCCGACCTCGTCGTCCCGAACGACGCGCGCTAACCGGGCTGCGCTACACCCCGAAATTGATGACAAAATTATCAATTATTTTGCGGATATAAAATTGTTAAGTTAGAATTGTGTGAATAATATTAATTACTTGTCAAATCACGGCGATTAAACCTAAACTCCCAAAATGAAATATTGAAGCTCCAACTATGACGCCGATAGTGAGTAAGATGATAACGATTGGTCGTGACAAATTTACTATTTTGGATAAAGCAGCTCCGGACCAAACCCCGCCTGCAAATGGCAGCGCAGTAATTATCAAAACACCTAATTTTCCAAGATGTTGCAGATAAATTCCGATTTTTGTATCCGTTAAGAAATGTTTTAAATTTATTTTTTTTTGTTTAACAAAATCGAATTTTTCTAATTTTCTTACTCCGCTTGAGATTACTTTTTCGATAAATAGCATCAAAACTAAATCGGTGATAATTACTAATCCTGTGATAGTGTAAAGATTTAGGCCAACTAAAAGTCCATAAGGGTAGCTGACCTTTTTACCTAAACTTAACTGTAGAAATATTAGCCCAAAAATTACCGAACTTAATTTTGCCAATTCAGGCCAACTGAATGAGTTATCCATCTATTTTGGCATCACTTTTTTTGACCAATTGTGTGCGATGAACGGCCGTCCAATTACTCAAAGCAGCAATTAATGTGAGAATTATAACAATTATAATATTATCATAAGTGTCTGACGTAAATAAATTAATTATCCCGTTTATTATTGAACCTAATGCCAATAGCAAGATGCGCTCAGCCCTTTGCATCAATCCTTTTTCAAGATTGATTCGCAATCCGCTAGCGCGAGCCCGATTATAGCTGACCATAATAGAACCAATCAAGGCCAAGTAAACAATACTTATGATAATTAAATTTTCACGAAAGTAGTACATCAGTCCGCCAAACAATGCAAATTCAACATATCTATCCAATACTGAATCCAAATGCGCACCAAACTTGGTGGACATATTTTCACGTCGAGCAACAGCTCCGTCGAAAGAATCAATAATACCGCTAAAAATTATAAAAAATCCGGCCCAAACAAAGTATCCAATCGCGTAAAAAATAGCTGCAATTAAACCAACCACAAAGCCAATCGTGGAAATTCCATTCGGTGTTATCTTCAATCTTGGAATTTTATCTAATATTAAATTGATTAGATTATAAAATATTTCTTTTAATTTTTCTCGTTTCATAGTTTTTCCATGAGCTAAAATAGATATTTGATAGCTACAAATCCACCTATAAATAATACTGTAAGTAAAATTACTAACCAATTAAAATACTTATCAATAAAACCACGAATTGGTTCGCCAAACTTCCAAATTAACCATGCCACTAAAAAGAAGCGCGCCGAACGACTTATTAATCCGGCAATTATAAACATGACAAAATTAATATCAAATGCTCCAGCTGTAACGGTAAATACTTTAAAAGGTATTGGTGTAAATCCGGCGGTGAAGATTATCCAGAAATTCCATTTGTCATAAAGGGCTTTGATTTGATTGAATAATTCAATGGAAAATCCGGGAATATGTTCGAAAAAGAAATTTGCTAAATTCGAAAATTGACCAGATTGCGACCACCATAAAGAATATCCTAACCAATACCCAAAAATACCGCCAACCACGGACGCGACAGAGCAATAAAATGCGAAGTGCAATGCTTTTTTCCGAGCTCCTAAAGCTAACGCAATTAATAATATATCCGGCGGAATTGGAAAAAATGAAGCCTCAGCAAAAGCAATTAAAATTAATGCAAAAACACCATAGCGCGTATTGGCCCAATGCAATACCCAATTATATAAATTGCGAATCCACTTCATATTCTACAGTTCCGCATTCTTTATCAACATAAAAATGTATTTAATTTAGTTGGTTACCGACTTTCAGATTTGTATTATTTGATTGATAACCTGGTAATAATCGTATACTCTCGGTAGCTTCGTATTCACCATAGTTCCAGGTGTTACCATCTATCTACAAAGTACACACTTATTTTATTTTTGGGGTTAAATAAATTGTAACGTTGTTTTCTGTGCCTTCCTCAACATCTCCATAATTATAAATTGAATAATATGATTTTTTATGAATATCTAAGTAAAGACTACAGAAATATCTATCATCAACTTTACAGTGATTATCAAAATGAAACTTACCATCAGAATTAGTGTATAGTGTTAATATTTTGTGGTCGAATCCAAACCAACCTCTTGCTAATTTACTAATTTCCACTTCAGCACTATCAATTGGATCACCCGTAATTTTATCTAGTACTTGACCATTTATTATCGTGTGATAACTTGAATACTTGGATTCTAGCTCAGTTGAACAACAAGATAACATTATTGAAAAACAAAAAATGATTACAATTAGATTGATTTTCGACATAATTTTCTCCTATTGATTACAATCCAAACCTTGTTCTATCGATAAATGCACATCGTCCGATTGAAACCCCGGTAGTAATCTAATGCTTTCAGTGGCTTTTTGTTCACCATAATTCCAGGAGGTGTTTACACAAGAACTGTTATTCTATGTAGGAGTTAAATAAATCGTAATGTCATTCTCCTTGCCTTCCTCAATATCAGTAAATGAAGTAATTAGTTGATATGAATTTTTATTAATTTCTAAAGATAAATCGCATTTATAAAACAGATCCTCCGTACAGTTATTGTCAATATAAAATCTGCCTTCATCATTAGTATATACCGATAATATTGTTGAAGGATCAGAACCAGGATATCTACCTGATTTTTTTAATTCCACTACAGCATTTTCAATTGGGCTACCTGTGGTTGCATCTAGCACTAGACCATTTATTATGGTATGATAACTCGAATACGGAGTTAAATAAATCGTAATTTTATTCTCTGCCCCTGACTCAATATCAGTAAATGAAGTAACTGATTGATATGAGTCTTTATAAATACCTAATGTAAAATGGCAACCATAACGATCATCAATTGTACAGCTATTATCAATATAAAACTTACCTTCATTATCAGTAAATACTGTTAATTCTATTTTAGATCCCAGAAAATTATATAATCCGGGTGATCTCCATAAATAAACTTTAGCGCTATCAATTGGTTTTTCTGTGATTTTATTTAATACTTGCCCATCGATAATAGTATGATAAATTACAGTATTGGTTTTCGACTCATCTAAACCACAAGATGCGACTATTGAAATGTAAAAAGCGATTACAATTAAATTGATTTTTAGCATAAATCCTCCTATTGATTACAATCCAATCCTGGCTCTATAGATAAATGCACATCGTCCGATTGAAACCCAGGTAATAACCTAATGCTTTTTGTAGCTTTTTGTTCACCATAATTCCAAGTATTATCATCCAAAATTATATTAGCTCGTGTTATTTCATCTGCTAACCAATTAACCATTTGATCTTCAATTCGTACATGCTTTTGATTTGTATTTGGATAATAAATTTGATCAAAAGGAGTTTTGTCCATAATATTATCATCAGCTGCTATATTATAAAAAGGATCTTCAACATCCAGATCCAAGCTGCTAATAGTCGGAATGAAGCAGTGATTTGGTTTATAATGTCTTATATGATAATCACTATCTTCCTCAAACTTTTCAACCATACCCCCTATGGTTGCCCTCCAACCTCCGGGTGCATTGTCATATGGATATGTGCCGCCCACGTACACCCATCTACGATGATAAATTTTAGGATATAGAAATTCTCCAATTTTATGTCTACCACTATTTTGACTTGGTAAAGCCCAAATTTTTGCAAATGGATCCGGCCATGGAAACCACCCACCAAGTTTATAATCGATATAAAAATCTAATATTAAACTTGAAGGAGAAAATCCTTGATTAATTCTGTTAGGATTTCCATTAGAGATCGCTACTGTTCTGCATTTTTGAGGATGACCCAAACTTGCAAATTCATTTTTTAAATCGGTTCTTAATTGATTTTCTGCCCACCAAGGTTTATCGTCAACATGATAGTACAACATCTGCTTCGGTGCTGGTTTTCTTATTATATTATACCACTTTTTTGCATCTCCTACTTTTTTAAAATGTCTCATGAACTCTTGTAGTCCAAGAGGAATATTAGCACCACGATGTGGTGTATCTATGGTGATAAATGTACTGGTTTCATGGGCTTCATTTTTATTTTCCATATAACTTAGAGCATATTTACTTATTAACCCACCCATACTGGCACCGATAACAATATTTGCATTTTTAGTAATTTTATACGTACCATTAATTTTTCTCAGAATTTCAACCATAACCATTGCATTGTTTTGAATGAGATCAGTATTCTGACAGAAATCTACAATAAATATATCATAATTATTTCGTAATAAGCATTCAGCTAAATTATTTTGATTAAGGTATTCATAATAAATAGCCCCGGCAGTATTTTTATTTTCAGGATCAAGGCCTTCAACAAATATGATTGGTTTTTTAGTTTTGGATAGCGCATCTTGCGGATTATTAGAAGTACCATTAAAAGTTAATGGAGAAAAATGAGTTATTATAGCAGAATTATTCTGACCTTTATAAGAATCGTCAGATGTCAAAATAAATGAATGATGTGGCGGATAATTTAAGGCTTCAACTATTACTTCACATTTCATATCAAATATGTTATTGTTATCACCAATTACTTTGACCTTAATTGTTTTCTTACCGGTTGTTGTATACCTAACATTAATATTTGAGCCGATCAAAACATTTCTAAAACCTAAACCATCACCAAAATCTATTTGAATTACTGAATTGGTTGATATATCGGGATGCGAAAATGTTACATCGGCTGCCCTTAATATAAAAACTGTATTCGATCCATTAAATAGTAATCGCCGTTTAGATGTAAATAATCCAACTTCCTCTTCATCATAGTGTCCATCTGGATCTAGTCTATTATAAAGTGCAATTAATAATCTTAATTCAATCTTCTCGTATTCGTATACATTATCTATCGGGCAATCTTGGGGAGCTACTAAACTTTCCGGCATGATTAATCCGCCTTGCTTCAATTCACTTAGGACTTGGTCGTACAAACTATTTGTAGATAACGAGATTTCACCTTTTCCTGTATATTTCTCTATATCTGCAAATCGAATGGCTCTGTCTATCAATATTCCGGTTGGAGGTTGGGCATCTACATATTGGTCAAGGTGCTTTTGGATTTCTTCTTCTATATCTAGCGAGTCTCTTATTATCAATTTAAAATTACCGTAATCGTAAGTTGTTGTGGTAATATCACCGTTTGTTGTAGTGGTTTGGCTAAATATAATTGTTGGATTTACTAGCAAATAAATCAACGCTACTAAATACAATTTGTTAATTGAAATATTTTATTCATAAATAACCTCAATTATTTCATTATTGAAAGTAATTTAATTTACAAATTATAAAACATTGTTAAAAGTCGGGGTGGCGAGATTTGAACTCGCGACCTCTTGCCCCCCAGTCAAGCGCGCTAACCGGGCTGCGCCACACCCCGAAACATCTTAAAGTTAATTTGAATTTTTGATAAGAATTAGCTATTTATTAAATCTAATATTGATTTTAATTGATCGCGGATTTCAAGCAGGACAGCCGTGTTTTTATTGCTTATCTGCTGATTTTGGGCAGGTTGTGTAGAACTATCGTCGCTATTTAATATAGTAGTTAATTGCTTTCTAGCGCCGTCGATTGTAAACTTTTTATTATATAACAAGTCTTTGATAGTATTAATAATATCAATATCTTTTTTGCGATAAGTTCTATTTCCTGCCCTATTTTTCGGTGGTTTTAATTCTTTAAATTCCGTTTCCCAATATCTTAAAACATATGATTTCAGTCCGGTTAGTTTGCAAACTTCACCAATTGAATAATATAATTTTTTAATTCCGATATCGTTGATAGACATTTTTAGTTAATTATTTGTCCACGATTTTATGAATATTTTAGTATTTAAGCAATACTTTATCTAAATAATGGATAGTTAAATATTACAGCAAATTAGATTTTACTTAACCACGTATTTATTATGAAATTCAATCCATTTAGGTAGTACACTTTTTAACAATTTCTTAGATGGTAAAAATGCAATCCTAAGATGATGAGTTCCGGATTTTTGTCCAAACCCAGAACCATTTACAACACATAATCCGGTTTCTTCCAATAAATTCATACAGTAATCAAAATCGGATGAATTCGGTGGTAAAATATTGAGTCGTGGGAATAGATACATCGCTCCTATTCGACCAAAACATTCCACCCCTTCCATTTCAGCAAATGAATTTTTAATAATAGTTGCCTTCTCAAAAAGGTCATTTAAAATTGTTTCTTTTTCAGTTTCAAAAGTTATGTACGCATCAGAATTCTTCGGTGGTGGATTCGTCAAAAGATAAACTAAAATTTGGCCAACCGTATTTGAGCACAGATTTACGGATGCTAATTTGAATAATAAATCGATAAATTTCTTACTGCTATTGGCTAATTTGGGCGGGTTGCGGACTTCTAAGTATCCCCCCCTCTGCCCACATTCGCCGTAAAATCCTTTGGAAACACTGTGCAAACTAAAAAGTGTAATTTGCCTGTTCCCTATCGCTTTTGCGAATGAAATAAATTCCGCCCCGTATAAATTTTCTTGATAGACTTCATCTGCAATAATTGCAAGATTGTGTTGTTCAGCAAACTCAATTACCTCAATGATGCTGTTTTTGTCCAAAATAGCACCGGTTGGATTGGCCGGATTGATCACTACAATAGCCTTAACATTTATGTCATTTTTTTTGGCCTTTTGAATAGAAAAATTGAGCATATTTTTATCCAATGCCCAATCATTCTCCTCATCGGGATAGTAATTTATCTGTGTTCCACCACAGCGTTGAATCGTTGCAGAGTATAGCGGATATTGCGGAATTGGGATCATTATTCCATCGTTTTTTCCGGTAATTAGCAATTCTAAAACTGCTTTTGCTCCTTCACTCGCACCATCGGTAAGAAAAATATTATCAGGGTTTGCAAATTGTGATTTAGAATTTGAATCGACATTATCACGTCTATTGATAAAATTTGCTACAGATTCTCGAATGAACAGCTGTCCTTTACTATCGGTATAAGCGCCTAATCCGGTTTCCAATTTTTCTAACAAATTTTCGCTTATCTCAATAGCATAATTTGAAACGAAATTGGATTTATTCAGATAAGTTCGTGCTTTTTGTATTAAACTCGGATTTTCTAATAATGATAATACTTCCCGATAGTAAGTCAAAGGTTTTTGACCAAGAGCCTGTGGATTTCCAATATTACAAGGTATTATTTTTCTACCTTGCTGTTTTAATATTGCAGCTCTTTGTGGAATTGGTCCGCGTACGGCATATTCAAGCTCAATAATATTTTTATTTATATTGATACTATTCATCTGTTACATCTGCTTACCTTCGTTTTTTGGAGAAATATTTACGGTCACTGCGACCTCGAGTATTATTTCTTCTATTATTTTGTCCTTTTCTATCCGAACTTTTATATCCCTCGGGCTTAGGCAGTAAAACTTTGCGACTGAAATTTATTCTTCCCTGATCATCTACTTTGATAAGTTTAACACGGATTTTATCACCGGTTTTCACAACATCTTCAACGCGTTCAGTTCTTTTCCAATCCAAGTCCGATATATGCACAAGCCCCTCACGGCCAGGAGCAAATTCTACGAAAGCACCAAAAGTCATTAGCCGCGTGACAATTCCGTCAAATTCCATACCTACTTCGGGCTCAAATGTAATTGCTTTAACCAATTCTGCTGCATCAGCACATTTATTGGCATCATCACCGGCGATTGTTACCATACCATCATCCTCAACATTTACATCGCATTCGGTGTCAGCAATAATTTGTTTAATATTTTTTCCGCCCGGTCCGATAAGCGTTCCAATTTTTTCAGGATCTATTTGTATAAATAAAATTCGCGGAGCATACTCCGATATTTGATTTGCTTCCGGAACTGCCTTATCCATCAGCTCTAAAATATGTAGTCGTCCTTCCTTGGCCTGAGCCAATGCTTGAGTCATCAGTTCAAATGAAATTCCATCTATTTTTAAATCCAATTGGATTGCAGTAATGCCTTCCGCAGTACCCGCAATCTTGAAATCCATATCACCAAAATGGTCTTCCACACCAAGAATATCGCTTAGGATGGCATGTTGTCCATTTTCCAAAATCAAACCCATGGCAATGCCGGATACATGACCTTTAAGTTTAGCACCAGCATTCATCAATGCTAAGGAACCTCCACAAACCGAAGCCATCGAGGAAGAACCATTTGATTCCATTATTTCAGAAACTAATCGAATTGTATATGGAAAATCTTCATAATCGGGTAAAACAGATTTTAACGCACGTTCCGCAAGATTACCATGACCAATTTCTCTTCGGCTGGTAAACCCAATTCGACCAACCTCACCGACCGAATATGGTGGAAAATTATAATGCAACATAAAACTTTTCTTGTAATCATGAATCATGCCATCAATGACTTGCTCGTCGCGCTTTGAACCGAGCGTGGTAACCACAAGAGCCTGTGTTTCGCCTCGCGTAAAAAGTGTAGAACCGTGTGTTCGCGGCAATACACCCTGTTCAATTGTAATAGGCCGAATGTCTGTCAGCTTGCGACCATCCGACCGAATTCCCTTTTCAAGAATCTGTGTTCGAAATGCTACTTTAAATTTTTCATCTATTATTTTATTAATATCATTGTCACTTTCAGAATATTCCTCGCTTAATTCGGTAATAACTTTTTCCCGTAATTCTTTTGTTGCGTTTTGGCGCTCCATTTTCTCAGCAATTTGAATGATTTTAGATATTTTTTTATCAATAAACTTGTTTACTTTTTTTTCAAGCTCTGTATCTACAGTAATAGCAACTATTTCGCGTTTTTCCACTTTAATATCATTGAGCATTTCCTTTTGCAGATATATAATTTCAATAATGTATTTATGCGCAAATTTTAGAGCATCAATTAATACTTCTTCAGAAATTATATCTGCTTCACCTTCGACCATCACGATCGAATTTTCGTTACCGGAAACAATCAATTCTATTTTGGTTTCCTCTAATTGCTTTACTGTTGGAAATATAATGAATTGATCATCTTTCATTCCCACCGCAACGGTTGCGATTGGTCCATTCCAGGGGATATTCGAAACAGACAAAGCCGCCGATGCACCAATTCCGGCTAATGCACCGGATGGATTTTCGCCATCACTCGCCAAAGCGGTTACGATTACTTGTGTTTCATTCATAAATCCTTTGGGAAATAATGGACGAATTGGCCGATCGGTCAATCGACTGGTTAAAATTTCATTTTCAGAAGGGCGAGCTTCACGCTTAAAAAATCCGCCCGGAATTTTTCCACCAGCGTAATGGCGTTCGCGGTATTCAACCTGCAATGGAAAATAATCAACACCTTCTCGTGGTTCATCGGCGGCGTTGGCCGTTGCTAAAATTGTTGTGCCGCCATATGTAACCATTACAGCTCCATCAGCTTGGCGAGCAATTCTACCGGTTTCGATAGTAAGTTTTCGCCCGCCAATTTCTTTTTCATAAGTTCTTTTCAATGTTTTATCCTCTAATTTCTAAATCCTTAATCAACTTTGTATATGATTCCGGGTTTGTTCTGATTAAATATTTAATTAGTTTTTTTCGTTTCGACACCAACTTTACAAGTCCGTGGCGCGTATGTTTATCGTTTTTGTGCCCCTTAACATGTTCAGTTAGATCACGAATTCTTTGTGTCAGTAGAGCAATTTGTGCCTCAATTGATCCTGAATCGTTTTCAGTTTGACCATATCTTGCTATAATTTCTTTTTTCTGTTCTGCACTTAATGGCATTTTTCCTCCAAATTAAATTTGTCTATATTTTTTCAATAGACTTTTACAAAATATTTCATCTTTATTTAATTGATTTATCAAATCAGCTTTAGATTTGAATTCCTTTTCATCTCGAATTCTTTCTAAAAATTCGATATAGACCTCACATTCGTAAAAATCGGTAATTCCGGGATTGAAAAAGTGTACTTCCATTATCAAATCGTTCTCACCGAAAGTAGGTCTAACCCCAAAGTTACACATTCCATATAATTGATGTCCATTAACTCTTCCACGCGTGAAATATACGCCGGGCTTGGGTAATAATTGATTTTTTTCTTTCGGAACAATATTTGCCGTTGGGTAATCAAGTAATTGTCCTCGTCCTCTGCCCTGCACGACTTTGGCTACAAACCCAAAAACACGCCCCAACTTAAATGAAGCTCTTCTGACAAAACCATTTTTAATTAATTCACGAATTTGGGAACTCGAAATTTTAATTTTGCCGTCAGAGACCGGTGGAATTATATCAAGCTCAATCCCTTTATTTTGGCAATATTTTTCCATAAATTTTGGAGTACCAGTTCTATTCTTTCCAAAATGATGGTCGTAGCCAATCACAAATTGCACAGGATTCAGTTTTGGAATGATATATTCATCTAAAAATGAACCAGCAGAAATATTTGCAAAATGCTTGTCAAATGGAATTACAACAACTGAATCAATCATTAGTTCAGTTAGAATTTTTAATTTCTGTTCCAAACTTTGAATTAGTAAAACAACTTCATCTGTTAATATATTTCGTGGATGCGGGTTAAATGTTATCACAACAGATGTTAATCTTTTTGATTTACCAACTGATACCAAGTGCCTCAAAATTTCTTGGTGTCCGCGGTGTAACCCATCAAATGTTCCAATTGTAACAATGCTCGAATCCAGAGCTGGAATATCTTTTAAACTGAAATATTTTTCCATTCCTTTTCAAACTGATCTACTTTAATTGATTCTGAAATTGGATAACCGCCAACTGATGTTCTAATCAATTTTGACAAATAACCAACCGAGCCTAATTTCTTTGCAATATCACTTCCTAATACCCTGATATAAGTTCCTTTAGAGCAATTTATATTAAAAATTACTTTAGGGGGAATGTAATCAATCAAATCAATATCTTTTATCTCAATTTCAATTGGATTCCGGTTAACTTCAATATTCTTCCTAGCAAGTTGATATAATCTTTTCCCATTAATTTTTTTAGCAGAATACATCGGTGGAATTTGCATTTGTTTACCTAAAAAACTGGATAACACTTTTTTTATATCGCCAATTGACAAATTTGGAACTTTTTTAGAAGTAATTCTTTTTCCTTCAATATCCAATGTATCTGTTTCTGATCCCAAATTTAAAGTTGCAATATATGATTTATCTTGTGAACTCAATGCTGCAAGTTTTTTTGTATCGTGGTCCGTACCAATTATTAATACACCTTCCGCAAATGGATCTAGTGTACCGGCATGCCCCACTTTTTGCTCTTTTGTGATTCCACGAATTTTTTTTACGACATCAAATGAAGTCCAACCAACCGGTTTGTAAACATTAATTAGCATTCTCAATAGAATTAATCAATTGTTCAATATTTGTAGTGTATTCAATCGATTCATCGTAAATAAACTGCAATTCAGGTATGTTTTTAATATGCAATTCCGGAGCCAAATATTTTCTAAAAGGTCCCTTAAGTTTATTCAGCTCTTCGATTAAAATGTCACGATCGAAACGTGGTTTGATAACACTAAAATAGATTTTAGCATGTTTTAAATCAGTGGTAATTTGTGCATCAGTAAAGGTGATAAATCCAAGATGTGCCAAATTAATGTGCTTAGTAACAATCTCGCCTAAAATCTCTAAAATTTGTTGCTCGATGCGGTCTGTACGCCTGTACGGTTTGACTGTCCTCAAAATTAAACAAGTTTCCTTTTAACTTTAATAATTTCATATACTTCAATTATATCGTCTTCATCGTATTTTTTCACATCTTCCAATCCAATGCCGCATTCTAATCCTTCTTTTACTTCCTTCACATCATCCTTAAACCGTTTTAGCGAAGTAACAATCTTGTTCTCATGTAATATTTCGTCTGCGCGAATTAATCGGGCTTTAGCGTTACGTACAATAATTCCTGATTCTACTTTTGCACCAGCAATAAATCCTATTTTGGGAATTTTAAATTGTGTTAAAACAGTTGCTCGTCCAATAATTTCTTCTTTCTGTTCGGGTTCAAGCAGTCCTTCGAGAGCGAGTTTTATTTCTTCGACGGCTTTATAAATTATTGTATATGTCCGAATATCAACACCAGATCTGGTAGCTTCTAATTTGGCATTAGACCCAACTTGCACATTAAATCCAACAATTACGGCATTGGATGCTTCAGCCAATAATACATCGGATTCAGAAACCATACCCACTGATTTGTGGATAATATTTATCCCAACTTCACCGGTATTTAGCTTGAGCAAAGTCTCCGAAAGTGCATCAATTGATCCATCAACATCGCCTTTAATTATTAAAGGCAACTCCTTCACACTTCCTTCTCTAATCATTTTGGACATAGAATCTAAAGTGTAAGAAACTATTTTTTTCTGTTCAATTTCACGACGTCGGCGTTGTCTATCGCTAGCGATGCGTTTCAATTCACGTTCATTTTCTAAAATAATGAATGGATCAGCTGCCTGCGGAACCCTTTCGAATCCTAAAATTTGAACGGCATCTGATGGTATAGCCGACTTTATCCTCTGACCACGTTCATTCATAATTGCACGAACTTTTCCGGAATAATTATTGCATAAAAAAGGTTGCCCCATTTTTAGAGTACCTTTCTGAATTAATACAGTTGCGATAGGTCCATATCCTTTGTCGAGCCGCGAATCAATAACTGTGCCAAGAGCAAGACAGTCTCGATTTGCCTTAAGTTCCAACATTTCTGCTTCTAAAATGATTGCATTAAGGAGTTCTTTAATTCCCTCTCCTGATTTTGCAGACGTGGAAATACTCTGAACTTTACCGCCCCAATCTTCAACTAATACATTTTTATCTGATAATTGTCGTTTTACGCGTTCAATATTGATACCGGGTTTATCAATTTTATTAATTGCAACAACTAATGGCGCCCCCGCGGCCTTTGCATGATCAATCGCTTCGATAGTTTGCGGCATAACAGCATCATCGGCAGCAACCACAAGTACTACAATATCAGTAACTTGCGCTCCTCTTGCTCGCATAGCAGTAAATGCTTCGTGCCCGGGAGTATCGATAAAAGTGATGGTTTTGCCGTTGTCCAAACTCACTTTATATGCTCCAATATGTTGGGTTATTCCGCCTGACTCACCAGCAACAACCTTTTCATTTCTGATATAATCCAAAATCGATGTTTTTCCGTGATCAACATGGCCCATTACCGTCACAACCGGTGCCCGTCCGACGGCTTTTTCCAAATCTTCTTCACTTTCCTCAAACGAGAATAAATCTCCAGTTTCCGTAGGTTCTAATTCAGCGGTATACCCAAATTCTTCTGCTAATAATTCGATCACATCCCATTCTAATCGTTGATTAATTGTTGCCATCATGCCCAAACCGAAACATGCCTTAATTATCTCACTCGAAGACACATTAAGTATTTTTGACAATTCATCAACGCTCGCAAATTCTGCGATTGATATTTTTTTTACTTCTTTGTCCTCACCTGCATGGTATGTTTCAGTACGCTCACGCTTATAAGATTTTTTCTTTTTGCGAGTGCCAATTTGAGCTAAAGTTTGTTTAACACGGTCTTTAGTTTTTTGAGCAACCTCTTTACTAATTGGTTTTTCAGTTTTAGCACGTTTGCTAGTACCTTTCCGCTGTAAATCAGCTAAACTAACTTTCCTAAGCTTTGGTTTTTCAGAAGCAGTTTTTTGTTCCGTTGGCTTTGTTTCTATATCTGATTTTTCTTCTATTTCTACTGATTTGGCAACGTTTTCAGCAGGCTTCTTTTTTAATTCTATAGGTTTCTTAATCTTTTGTTCCGCAATAGCTTTTATTTTGCTTTCTGCATCTTCCCTTTCTTTCTGAAGTTCTTTTTTCTTAGCGAGCTCCTGTGATTTTTTTATTTCTGCTTCTTTTTTCTCGATTTTTCTTTGTTCTTTAAGAGATAATATATTGAGTTTTTGACCTCTTTTTTGTCTTTCCAAATTTCGTATGTCGTGGATCTCTCTTCGCACTTGATCCTTTCTGTATCTTTCAACATTTGCTTTTTCTTTGGAGAATTCAGCCAAGATTAATCGATGAGTTGCTTCATCAACAGGTGACATATGGCTAGTGACCGGTACATCTTTTGCTTTCAAAAATGTCAAAATTTCTGTATGCGATATATTTAATTCTTTCGCGATTTGAAATATTCTAGTAGGTCGATTAGCCATTATCTTTAATATTACTCTTGAATTTCTTCAGTAGAACTATTAACTGTTTCATCATTATTATCGGAACTATCTTGTTCTACATTTTGTTGAACTACTTCATATATCTGTTCTAAAATTATCTCATTTACACCGTAGGCAGATAGTAACTTTTTTTCACTCGCTGCCAACAAAGCTGCTACATTATCGATTGAAATTTCGTGCAAACCATTAAGTGCTTCCTTTGGAAAATTAGGTATACTTCTTAGTGTAGTTTCCTGATTTTTAAGGAATGTTTCGTACTCTGTGGGACTGAAAGCATCAATCTTATATTCGGTTAATTTTGACGCTAAATTAATGTTTACACCGCCTTTGCCAATGGCGGTTTCTAACTCATCTTGTTCAAAAATTGCTACACAATATTTACGTTCATCATCAATGTGCAACTCCAAAGGTTTAGCCGGAGATAATGCACGTGTTATTAAAATTTCTGGTTTTTCACTAAAATTTACGATATCAATTTTTTCATTGTTTAATTCGCGCACGATTGCCTGAATTCGGCTTCCACGCATTCCAACACATGCACCAACCGCATCAATGCGGCGATCTTGCGAATGTACTATAATTTTAGCACGCTCTCCAGGATGCCTGGCAATTTTTGTAATTTCGATAATACCATCTTCAATTTCGGGGACTTCCATCTCGAAGAGTTTATACAAAAAACTATTATCAGCTCTGGAAACAATGATATCCGGTCCCCTAGGTGTGGTCTCGACCGCCAAAATAACAGCACGAGTAGTATCGCCGCGGCGGAAACGCTCAGTAGAAATTTGTTCGCGTCTTGGCATTCGCAACTCGGCATGGTCAATATTTATAAACATATTATCACGTTGCACTTGATGAACCACTCCAATAATAATTTCACCAACGCGATTCGCGTAATCTTCATAGATATATTTACGTTCGACGTCACTAATCCTTTGCGCGAAAAACTGCTTGGCGTGTGCTATAATTCTTCTGCTAAATATCCGTGGGTCAATAACTTCAATATATGGATCACCTACTTGTAAATCAGTCAGTTCAGGATCAATTTTAAGTATTTCTTTTAAGGTTATTTCAGTATTTGCATCGTTAACTTCATCGACAATAGTTTTTTCAGCATAAATTTCAATCTCACCCTTGTCAATATTTACGATTACACTGCAATTCGAAGAATCGCCATTTTGTTTTTCAATAATATATAAAAATAATTGTTCAATAATCGAACCAAGTTCAGTGCGATCAATATTTTTTTCACGCGCAATTTCAGAAAATACTTCGATTAATTCTCTGTTAATCAAAACTCCTCCAATTCTAATTAAATGAGATCATTACTTGGGCTTGTTTAATGTTTTTATAATTAATATAGCTGATTTCGTAGTTCATTAAAATATAAATTCCGGTGTCATCAACATCCTTTAGTGGCGCTTTCACAGATTTAGCAGAATCTTTTGTATCAAATTTTAATTTCAATTTACGACCAATATTTTTTTTGTACTGGAAAGGATATTCTAAATTCGCCCCTACTCCGATTGAGGAAACTTCCATTTTGTAACCATTGGGATAATAATTATCAATAATTTCAGCATCACGGATTTTTCGTGTGATCTCGGCAATCCTGTCAATATTTATATCTGCTTCAGAATCAATTATAATTTTCAACAAATCATTATTATGATTTTCCTGAACATCAATTAAATAAATATCTCGGTCAAGCAATTTTTTTATATCTTTTTCTATTTCATTCATTCTATACAAACGAAAAGTGGGCAAATCACCCACTCTCCATCGTTAAATTTATTTATTTTTTTAATGTATTACAAGAAATTACCCAACTTCCTGTGAAATAATTTTAGCCTGCAATTCTTCGGCGGTTTTACGGATGGTAAATAGCAAATTATCTTGCTCAAGGATTTCATTCACAATATCCTCGGCATTGTTAATTTTACCATCATTTAAGAGTTGTTTTGCAAGTGTCAATGACATCTCATTATAATAAACAGTATTTTTTGCATTTTTAAGCCCTTTGCGCAATAATTCTTCAGAATTTTCACCGTTATTATTTTTTAAATCAATTTCTGCTAACAGTTTACAAGCGGTGGTCATCAAGAGTGTATTTTTCCCATCTTTTGTATAATCAGATAGATGAGCATGAGCCACATCCAAATCGTCTTCGTCATATGCTATCTTGCCCAAATAATAACGCGCTTGTATTCCTGATTTTGTTCCATCATAATTATCAACTAAACTTTGCAATTGAAATTTTGCGTTTTCGGTGTCACCAATATCTTGAGATAGCAGAGCTTTGCCAAGCAGTGTTTGGGATTCTTGTGCAGAACTACCGCGCTTATTAGACAGGAAAAAAACTACAACCACAATTGCAACCAATCCGATGGCAACTTGATAAATTAATTTCTTATTTTCTTGAAACCATTTTTGAGAATCATTAATAAATTCTAAAAATGGATCCTTTTTAATTTCTTGCTTGGAAATTTTCCTTTTTGGTTTTAACATTTATAACTCCTTTTAAATTTATTAGTGGGCTCGAGAGGAATCGAACCTCTATCTAATCCTTAGGAGGGACTTGTTCTATCCGTTGAACTACGAGCCCATCACACAAAATAATGGTCGGAACTTAATTATATGAACATCTTTTAATAAAGTAATAATATAGACAAAATTTAATTTTTTGTAGCACGATTAACTTTTGAATTTTAGGGATAAGCAATATGGAAATACATAAAATTTCACTAATTTTGGTTATACTTTTAGGAATTACTATAACAGTGGCTCAAGATAAACAAAAAAAATACAACAAATTAACCTTTGAAGAAACACAAGTTATAATTCATAAAGGTACTGAACGGCCCTTTAGTGGTGAATATGATAAGCATTATGAGCCCGGAACATATTTATGTCGAAGATGTGATACTCCCTTATACTGTTCCGATGACAAATTCAATTCAAATTGCGGATGGCCAAGTTTTGATGATGAAATTGAGGGAGCTGTAAAACGAATACCAGATGCAGATGGGCGACGGACTGAAATCATTTGTAAAAATTGTGGTGGACATTTAGGTCATGTTTTCATTGGTGAAAAGATGACTGATAAAAATACACGGCATTGTGTTAATTCAATCTCATTAAAATTTGAGCCACTTTCTAAAACTAAACCAACCGAAAGAGCAATTTTTGCTTCAGGTTGTTTTTGGGGTACCGAATATCATCTGCAAAAAGTGGACGGAGTAATTTCCACTACTGTTGGATATATTGGTGGTCACAAAAATAACCCTACTTATAAAGAAGTTTGTTCAGGTAAAACTGGCCACGCCGAAGCGACTGAAGTAATCTTTGATCCAAACAAAGTTAGCTATGAGACGCTTGCAAGACTTTTCTTTGAGACACATGATCCTACACAAATAAATCGGCAAGGGCCGGATATCGGTACGCAATATCGCTCAGAAATATTCTATTTAGATGAAAGACAAAAAGAAATTTCCGAAAAATTAATCAGAATTTTAGAGGAAAAGGGACTAAATGTTGCCACTAAAGTGACCAAAGCCTCCCATTTTTGGGATGCCGAAGACTACCATCAAGATTATTATGAGTATAAGGGCACTACACCTTACTGCCACATTTACACAAAAAAATTTTAGTTTAGTGCAACAATTGTTTTACTTTTTATTGACAGCGTTTTTGCGTCCTTCTATAGCCCTTAAAACTGTTACTCTATTTTCTCCATTAGTAAAATCATTAATAGACTCTACAGAATTCAATTTCCGTATTTTGCTAATAGCATTTTTCACGTTATAATTTAAACTACGATCCAACATTTGCTCGTTTTTTCGTTTAGGAGCTTTTTTTACTGAGGACTTTTTCTTTAATTTTAATTTAAGCTTTTTATATTTAGATTTTAGCTCTTTATACTTTTTTTTGTAATTCTTCGACCTCTTTCCCTTTTTCTTCTTTGCCATGTTTTACCTCTTTTTTAACTATACTTAAATTTAAATTAAATGTATTATAGTTCTTGCACAAGATTTTATTTTAATGATTCAAAAAGATTGAAGACATCATATAAATAAAATGGAACTAAAGTTGAATGATTTAATAACGGAAATCCTTTTTTGGTAATATTTCCACCATTTGCTTTGATTGCATCATAAGCCGTAGTTGAATTCAGCGGAAAAACGAAATCATCCAAAGTGCCATAATATAATGTGATTGGATACTTAGGATACCAATCATAGATGTCATTATCGGCTAATGCGCCGATGAATTCAGTATCACTTCCGGCTACAATACCATTAATAAAATTTGGTAAAAACAAATCTGAGGGATTGCTACTGATATCAGCTTCATGAAACGTTTTTGGATTTGTAACTGAATTCAAAGTTTGCGCATCTGTAGAGTTAACAATTTGATCCCACCGACGATTTATGTCATAAATCCAATTATAAGTATCAACCACCCACATATAATTTGATAAAAAACTAAGGTTTTTATCCTGCTGGAGCACATTTAATGAAAACGCAGTTTTATTATAAGCACCAGAAGCAGGCGCACTCATCGTTACAACGATATCCGAATTATCTTCGATATATTTGTGAAGTGCCATAGTTGCAAAACCACCTTCCGAATAGCCAGTAAGAAATAGTTTTTCAGAGATCTGAATATCGTTTTCGTCAATAAATTCATAGGCGGCCTGGAGCATGTCAAATGATGTGGAAGCCAATGTTTTAGCATGTTCGTAAGGATGCGGATAATCCGAGGAAGAGCCATATCCCAAATAATCTGGAACTACGACAACATATCCCCCACCGGCAAATCCGGTTGCCAGGCGTGTTACCTCAACACCGGTATCGTACTCAGATGGCGCATCACTTTGTTTATGCAATGAACCATGCTGATAAGACAGAATCGGATATTCATTGGAACCTTGTGGCACGATAATTGCCCCAGAGGCAATTATAGCGTCCCCGGCAATATCGGTCGTATTATACTCAATTTTGTAAATATCGACATCATTTTTATCGTTCAAAACGATGCCATTAGCAAAACCACCAATTATAACTTGGATAGCTGCGGCAGGCATACTTTTTAGATAAGTTGATGTTAAAAGGTATTTATTTTCAGATTCTTGATCGGAATTTGGGCCATTTTCACAACTGCTGACAAATAGTATACAAACTAGTAAAAATATTATATTTTTTTTCACTATAATTCTTTGAGTAACAATATGATTTAACAGATTTAAGATTCGTCCCAATGGGTCAGTTTAACAAAAATTCAATTAGTCTGTTTTAATTTATCCTTTTGTAATGAATGAAGCTATAAGTAACCCTACACCTAAGCCAGCTATTATTGATCCAACAAAACTAAAAATTGATTGTGGGAAGAAGAAGAATCCAACTCCTATGCCAAGCATGGTCCCTCCTCCAACTGCCCAAGAACTTCTTTCGCTCATGATATTTTCCTTTTATTAATAGTGAAAATCTATATCAAATTTAAAAATTAGGATTGTAAATTAGATAATCTGATTTAAAATGGATTAAATTTGTCATAAATATACAAATAAACTACTCGAATTAATACGGTTTTTCATTTTTCAAATCGCGTGTCATCAATTCGTTGACTTTATCTTTTGGGTCAGCATCATGAAATAGTACATTTTCAATGGCTGAAGCAATCGGCATAGGCACATTGTATTTATCGCGCAATTGAACCACTGATTTAGCTGTATTTACACCTTCAGCGACCATTTTCATTTCATCTAAAATTGCTGGCAATTTGCGGCCTTTGCCAAGCTCTTCACCAACATACCGGTTGCGACTATGTTTGCTTAGACATGTAGCCATCAAGTCGCCAATTCCGCTTAAACCGAAAAATGTCTCCGGTTTAGCACCCATGGTTACACCAAGCCGAGTCATTTCGGTGAGTCCACGCGTAATTAGTGCCGCTTTAGTATTATCGCCATAGCCGATTCCGTCACATATTCCGGCCGCAATTGCGATAACATTCTTCAATGAACCTGCGATTTCTACCCCTAAAATATCGCTATTGGTATAAATTCGTAATAATTTTGATGAAAATTCCTCCTGCACTTTTTGCGCGGTTTTTAAATTACTACATGCAGCTACCAATGTTGTTGGCATTCCAAGCGCCACTTCTTCAGCATGGCTTGGGCCATACAAAGTTACGATTCTTTCAAGGGCAATTTTTCCGGAATCAGCGATTACTTGACTCATTGTTTGCAATGAATTATTTTCAACACCTTTCGCAAGATTTACAATTATTGGTTTGTTCTTAATAAATTTTGTTGAAGTACCAATTATACTACGTACAATGTGTGATGGTGTGGCTACCACAACAATATCAACTCCTTTAAGTGATTCTTCTAAATCTGTTGTTAGTAGGATCTCATCAGAAATTATTAACTGTGGAATTAATATATGCTGGCGAGATGTACGCATTTGCTCAACCTCTTTGGGAAATTTATGCCAGCCAATAACATTATGCCCATTATTGCATAAATGTTGAGCAATTGCACCACCCCAACTTCCGAAACCTAATACTGTAATTTTCATTTGCTTATTTTATTTTCTTAAAGTAGGAATTATCAATAATATTTATCAATACTACCGAAGCCTTTAATTAATTTATTTTCTCTTGTCTTTTTGATAAAATTATTAAGTCTTTGATTAAAAATATCTTTCCGGGTTTTAGCTGAATCAATATAGGCAATTCTAATTCGTTTGTATGAATCTGATAAATTTTGATAATTCTTCCATGCTATTTTATCTTGTTTAATTTCGTCAATAATATTTTTGGGGAATATAAATTCCTCGCTTAGAACTTGCTTAGCTTTCGGAATTAAAGACGGATGAATCTGACCGTACTTTAGCAGCAACCTTAATCGTTCTTTATTTGCTTGAGAATAACTACTTTTCGCACGCCTAACCGAAAATTTTTGAATAGCATGATCAATATTTAGCTTTTTTATTTTACTGTCGATCCAGCCAAAACATAAAGCTTCCTCAACTGCCGTATTATATTCAATGCGTGGTTTTCCAGTCGATTTATTTGGATAAATCAGCCAAATCTCATGTTTTTTATCAAAATATTTTTGAAGCCAATTTCTCCACTGTTTTCGATTAATTGCATAGAGCGTTTCTAATTCCATAAGTAATTTGAATCATTCAATAATCGATATTAATGCTTCCGTTTCAATTTGGTCTTTGGAGACAGTTTTCGGATCATTCAAGTAGAATTCAAAACTCTCGTTTGCTAAGTTTAGATTATTTTCCTCAGCAAATTTCCACATTTTTTTATATGTTTCACTTACTTTATGATATGGCCCATAGTGCATTGACCATAGATATTTCCTTTTTGCGAAATTACTCGAAACAAGTTCATTCCTGTTTTCAAGTGCTTTTGGAGTTTGGATTCCATCAAAAAAGTGCCACTTTTTGGTAAATGCATCAACAAAATTTGCTAAAACACCCTTTGCCATTTGAGATTTCCAATCAACATCAATATATCTTGTATACGGCATTGTTTTATTACTTGGTTCCACACCATTTTCATTTAAAAATCTAAACAAAGTATTATAGTCCTGCCCCATAATTTTCGGCATTTTCAACGTGGATGCTGTTCTTTCAATTTCTATAACATGACCGATTTCACGGTCAACAATTTTGATATTATTTTTCATTTTTCTGCTAGTTTAAAAAATCAAAAAATTTAAGATTGCCATAGGATTTAGAGTTAAATATCAGCATAGATTGCTTTAATTTCTGCCGAAGGATCTTTTCAGTAAAAGCTCAAAAGCGGCATCACCAAACCACTTTCTAATAAATAGCATCGGTTTTGCCATCTGCCCTTTTACATATCTTCTCTTAGGTTTTTTCTCTGTGGCTGCCTTTAAAAATACTTTTGCTAAAAATTTGGCATCAGTCCCCATTGTTTGCATCCTAGGGCTATTCATCAATTTTATGAAGGGTTCTATCTGTTGCTTATATGCCGATCCTTTTTCTATGTATTTGGTAAGTTGTTTTCCAACTACTTCTCCAAAATTGGTTCTAATGGCACCTGGTTCAATAATTGAAACATTGATTCCAAAAGGTTCTACTTCAATTCTTAAACAATCGCTAAAACCCTCAATAGCGTGTTTTGTAGCATGGTACCAGGCCCCTAGTGGAGTGTATATCTTTCCACCCATTGATGAAATATTTATGATTCTCCCTGATTTTTGTTTTCTCATATAAGGCAGAACTAATTGTGTTAATTCTGCTAGTCCAAAAAGATTTACATCGAACTGATATCTAGCATCTTCAAGAAAAATTTCTTCTACAGGCCCATAGAGACCAAAACCTGCATTATTAACTAAAACATCAATTCTTTTTTCCTCTGCGATTATTTTATTAATTGCAGCTTTGTTATCTGCAAATTTGGAAACATCCATTTTTAGAGGTATGATTCCAAGTGGTTTAAATTCTTTCATTTTTTCAATATTTCTTGCACCTGCAAAAACCCTGAATCTTTCTTGAGCAAATAGTTTTGCAGCTTCTTTACCCATGCCTGAACTTGCTCCGGTAATTAGTACAACTTTATTCTCGTTCATTTGTCTACTCTATTAAAAATTTCTAAAAATAAATGCCAATCATCTTTGATTTAAATATCGGAGTAGATTGCATCGATTTCTTTGGCATAGTTTTTCTCCACGACTTTCCTTTTCACAGATAATTTCGGTGTGGTTTCGCCACTTTCAATTGTCCATTCATTGGGCAAAACTGCAAATTTTTTAATCTGCTCGAAACGCGAAAATTTTTTCATCGTCTTAGCGACTTCTTTTTCCATTAATTCATACACCAAATGATGATTAACTAATATTTTTCTATCGCTTGCATCAATTCCTTTTTCTTTGGCCCAATCTTCTAAAACCTCAAAAGAGGGAACTAAAAGAGCCGATACGAATTTTCGTCTATCGCCAATTGCCAAAGCTTGTTCGATGTATTTTGATGAAGTTAAGGCAATTTCCAAGGGCGCCGGTGCGACATTTTTTCCACCAGCGGTTACCAAGATACTTTTTTTTCGATCTGTGATAGCAAGATAATTGTCTTCGTCAAATTTGCCAATATCTCCAGTATGGAACCATCCATCAGAATCGATGGCTTTTTTTGTTGCATCAGCATCTTTATAATAACCCATCATCACATTTGGACCTTTACAAAGAATTTCGCCGTCATCAGCAATTTTAACCTCTACCCCTTCTAGTGTACAGCCAACTGTACCAAATTTATATAATTTTTCTTGGTTAGCTGTAATTACTGGACTAGTTTCAGTAAGACCGTACCCTTCTAAAATTGGAATATTCGCGGATGCGAAGAATTCGCCTACTTCTTTCGACAGAGGTGCACCACCACTCACAAAAAACCGTAGTCTACCACCTACGCGCTCTTTCAATTTTGAGAATACTAATTTATCTGCAATTTTAAATTTAAAACCTAATAGTCCGGTTGGTTCTTCGCCGTGCGTTAAAAATTTAGCTGCTTCACCTCCAACGCCAACGGCCCACCAAAATATTTTCTGCCTGATTGCTGGATCATTATTTACTTTGTCTAAAACACGCGCATGAATTTTTTCAAATACACGCGGTACCGATATTACAATCGTCGGTTTTACTTCTGCCATGTTAGCAGCAATTGTATCGATGCTTTCGGCATAATACGTTCTTGAACCAAGTGAAAATCCAGTGTAATGTCCCGTCATTCTTTCAAAAACGTGGCTCAGTGGTAAGAAAGAAAGGAAAGTATCATCAGCTCCAAAATTAATATGTTTGCGTCCAGCTTTAACATTTGATATCAAATTATTATGTGATAGCATTACTCCTTTGGGATTTCCAGTTGTACCACTTGTGTAGATTAATGTAAGCAAATCACTTGGTTTAACTACCTTTGCAGCGTTTGCAAGTGAGAAGTTCGTATCAGAAATATGTTTATCGCCTAACTCAAGTATATGATTATAGCTAATTATATTTTTGGAAGGATCATGAGTATTATCCATGGCGATAATACCTTTGAGTTTTGGACAATCTTTAATGAATTCCAAAACCTTATTGGTTTGTTCTTGGTCTTGCGTTATAACGTACGAGGTGTCAGAATCGTCAATTATATATTTTATTTGTGAGGCAATTAATGTAGGATAAACCGTTACAGATGTAGCACCAATACTTGCAATAGCATAGTCACTGAAGGCCCAGCGTGGACAATTGGTTGATTGAATTGCAATTTTAGCATTCTTTTTAATTCCAATACTTGTTAATCCGGCAGCAAATCGTTGAACAATACCTTGTACCTGATTAAAAGTATATGGTTTCCATTCCCCATATATTTTTTCAAAATAAGCCGGTTTTTCAGAATATGTCTTGGTAGAATTCAAAAACATCTGTGGTATAGTAGTGAATGACATAATTACTCCTTTTATAAATTTTTATCAAAAAATTATATCTAAATATATTGACAATCCCAATTAATAACATCTATTTTCTTAACTGAAAATTAGCCCTAAAGATGCACATTGCCGGGGTGGCGGAATTGGTAGACGCGCCGGTCTCAAAAACCGGTCTCAGCAATGAGGTGTCGGTTCGATCCCGACCCTCGGCACAAAAAAGCCCTGATTTTTCAGGGCTTCTGCTAACAATTATTATTACTTCTTCTTTTTAGCTTTTGCCTTTCTAATTACTTCTAATCCTTCAAATGCTTTCAGATCATTCCGAACATTGGTAATTGATTGTTCGATATCCGTTAAACGACGGGTAGCGCGACGACGTTCACTGTCTACATCAGCACGCAAATCTTCAAGAGCTTGATCAACTTTTGAAATATCATTCCCAACATTTCGGACTACTTCGTCAATATCATAGGAAACATCTTCAATTTTACCAGTCAAGTTTTCGTTTACATTATTGATCAAATTTTTGTTACTTACAATATTTCCTTGAGCAGTTTGCAAGTGTTTTCCTCGACCGATAAACTGTAAATCTAATTTTGTTAATCCATCTCTGAATTCCTTATTTACTTCGTCAATGTGTGTATATTGTTGTTTATCAATAAGATCCATTCTATCCATAACTTGTGTGTAAGTATAGTATACATATGCCCCACCAATTAATATCAGGATCATTAGCAATACTAATATTTTGTCTTTTACGCTCATCATTTCCTCTAGTATTTAATTCAAAATTGAGTAATAATACGTTACTTTTGTCAGTTAATTATTCACAAATACTTTTTTGCACTGCAAAAAATCTTCCCCACTTACGTTTACAAATTTAGTCATACAGGAATTAAATTCGTAAACAAATTTGACACATAAAATCAATTAAACGCAAATTTTATTTTTACCATTTTATAATATATTTATTTGATTACAGTAAAAATACGCTTAAAACGTGGAACCCAAGTTTTTAGATTCAATGAGAAATAAACGAAAAGTGCCTCACCTAAGATGTAGTTTTCAGGAACGAAACCCCAATATCGCGAATCTAAACTATTGTCACGATTGTCGCCCATTGCCCAATAATAATCCTGTTCAACCACATAATAATCCATTTCTGAAATCGGTTTACCGTCAATTTCTAAAAACTGAAAATGACTTTCATCAATCGAACTCATCCACGGATTTAGCAAATTGCCGGACGGAAAATAATTATCATAAACATTTCTATTTCCTTTACGACGATACAAATCATTCGGATCAATTGTGCTAAAATCGTATTCGTTAAAATTATTTTTTAATTTCGCTGAATGCCCATCGTACAAAATTATTGGTAAAAGATAACGCCAATCAGTATCTTTATTGATTAAAATTGTATCTCCTTCAGCCGGAATTTGTACTTTCTTGAAAAAATCTTTATTTCCATGATCTGGTAAAAATAGGTCAGGTTGATTGTGCTGCTTATTTAAAAGCGGTTCCGTGAATTTTCCATTTTTCGACAAAGGAACAGATTCACCACTAACAAATACTTCTCGATTGATTATTTCAATTGAATCGCCCGGTCCTGCTATGCAGCGTTTAACATATTTATGAAAAACATCATGCGGATATTTAAAAATTATTACATCACCTCGTGCTGGTTCTTTGAATTTCGGCAATCGAATGTAGGGAATGTTAAATCCTTTGTCAGTATAAGGAATGCCAATCCATTCAGGTGTACGCATGCCATAAACAAAGCGGTTTCCGATTAGAAAATCACCGATCATTATAGTATTTTCCATACTCCCTGTGGGAACTATGTATGCTTCAATTATAGTTACTTTCAATAGAAGCGCAATTATAATTACTACTACCCAAGATTTGATCTCTTTAAATACTTTTTTTTGTTTAGTTTGCATAAATTTTTGTTTTTTTATTAATAATTAAAATCAATTCCTTTGAAATGTTTTATTTTAGGATTTTTTCCTAAAATCACCGTCGCACCGTCTAATCTAATATCTTGCTCAAGATTTTTTTTAGCAAGATAATCGTAAATTGCATTTTCCAATTTTTTTAATTTTAGTACATCTATTTTTAATTCCGGTACACCGATTTGTTCCTTTGAATAAGTTTTGACCTCAGTAAAAATTAATACTCCATCTTTTTCCGAGACAATATCAATTTCACCGTGTGGCGGACAATTCTCATTCATTGCAACAATTTTATGTCCCTGAGATAATAATTTGCATGCGATTAATTGTTCGCCGACAATTCCAATGCGTTTATGTTTTTGTAGCCAATTTAAAGTGGGTAAATTTTTCGCTACAGGTTTAAATGATTTCCTATGAATAATTGTCGCTTTATATTTTTCCAGTACCTCAAGATGTTGTTTTGTTCCATATCCTTTATGTTTTCCAAAATTGTATTCAGGAAATATCAAATCATATTTTTGCATAATTCTATCACGTGTAACTTTAGCAATAATTGAAGATGCCATAATTTCATCAACTGTATTATCACCTTTAATTATACCTTCATTTTTAATGATTTGATTGGGCAATTTGTAGCCGTCAATTAATGCAAGCGTAGGTTTATAACTTAATCTTCCTAAAGCCATCTGCATGGCCTTTTGCGTGGCAATTAAAATATTGCTGCGATCAATTTCTTTTGCATTTACAATTCCAATTCCGATTGATTTGGCAGTTTGTGTTATTGTATCGAACAAATAATCGCGTAGCTTAGCAGATAATTTCTTTGAATCACGGAGGCCATCAATTTTTACATTGTCAAGGATAACTGCTGCAGCTACCACAGGTCCGGCTAATGGTCCACGGCCAGCTTCATCTACGCCTGCAATTATTTCCAATTTTTTACCTTAATTGAATTACTTCCGTCTGATTCTAACCAAATAGCCCCGAGTGAATCCGTATACATTATTTCTGCATTAATTATATCTGCTAATTCAGAAATTGAAGGGTTCTTTTTTGATGTTTTTCTTCCACTGATAACAACCATTTTTGGTGCAATTATTTGAATAAATTCATCAAAATTATTTGGCAACTCTTTCGGATAACTAATTTTCAAGACATCTGATTTTAACAATTTTCCATCGTTAATTAGAACATCTAATTCGGCTGCATTTAATTTTTCTATAAATAAGATGGAATTCAACCCATGCTGCAACTTATATGCTAAAGATTTGGATTCCTTCTGTATTTTATCTATTGGTAGTAAAAATTGTAAATAGGCATCTTCGTCAATTTTAATTATATCACCGCGTTGGATCTGTTTAAAATCCGCTTCTTTTAGTGTTAGCAAATTTAGAAAATAGTTATCAATCGCTGAATTTGAATCCAGCTGTACACTCAGAACAGTATCAATAGGAATTGTTTCAATCGCTTTGGCATAAGCATAACTATTAAAACTGTTTCCAGAAGATCTTAACAACCATGTAAATTTGTGGATATTTAACGCAGTCGCAGTAGGAATTATTTTACGAACTACATCGTTGGAAAATTGATTAAAAATGCCAACATTAAGCAGCAGACTTTTTCGATTATCATTTTTAACAATTGTTGATTCTTGGTTACCTAAATCAAGACAAATGATATCCATGTGGGATTTCTGAAAAGCCCAAGGATGAATTGCAACATTAGCAAATAATAGAATTGAAATGATACTACAACTGTATTTACGTTTCAATAAAAATAACAAAAACATAATTAACAAAAGATATTGGAATAATTGTAACAAACCAAATTGCGGGACATTAATTGAAGCATAGGGAAATTTATCAAATAGATTTATTATTATTTGAATAGATTCCTTTAATAACCAACTAATTTGATCAATGAAAAAAACTAAAGCAGGCAACCAAAATAAGAAAAGTTTGGCAAATCCCAGCGCTACAAATCCGCCGATTAACGGAATAACAAATATATTTGCAATTATCGCAATCAAAGGAATCCTTCCAAAATAATATGCGATAATTGGTATCGTCCCAATTTGTGCTGAAAGCGACACTAAAAACAATCCCCAGAAAAATCGTACAGGAAATTGCTTTATATTAGTGACTTGCAGCTTTTTAGTCAGAATTTTATTTAATAGATTATAGAAATAAATGATTGATATCACAGCGGTAAAACTTAGCTGAAATCCCAGCTCAAATAAATAATTTGGTTGAAAAATCAGTATTAGAAATGCTGCCAATGCAATTATATTCCAGGTATTCGGTCGCCGATTAAATAATGGCGCAAAAATGTAAATTATGGCCATCAGCGAAGCGCGAATAACACTTGCTTTTCCACCGGATAAAAGAGTAAACACCACCAATCCAAGTGTAATAAATATCTTATTCCATCCCCAAGGAATTCTTAAAATTTTGGCAAGCAGCATTAAAATAATCAGAACATAACCAACATGCAAGCCCGATACTGCAAGGACGTGAATTACACCAACATTTGCGAAAGATTCACGTAAATCTTGGTCAATTTGTGAACGGTCCCCCAAGATTAAAGCTGCTAATAATGCAGCTGTATCATGGTCGGAATAGTCGATTAATTTGGATTTTACATTATTTCGAAATCGATTAAATCTTTCTCGAAGTAAATAATTTTCGTTTTTGCTAATAACCAATTCATCACTTGGATATATCTTTCCAGCAATATGTTTAACGTAATTCATTTTCTGTGTATCAAATTCACCAGGATTGCGCCTATCTAAAAACATTAAAAATTTTCCGCTTCCACTAACAGTATCTCCAGCTGCAATATTTGTAATAATACCGCTTTTCGGATAAACATAATATTTTACATCATCTTTAAATTGTACATCTGTAGTGTTAAACGCAATATTTTCAATTGTTAACCTCTGTCCGCTGGTATATGTGTCTTCGTTAGTTAGTAATCCAATGAAATCAATTTTTTCGTCGGAAAATTGATGAGTTTCAAGGAGAGTCCGCTTAAAGTCACGATTATAATTATTATAAACAGAAAACCCCAACACTATAGAGAGAATAACAATAACGGGATACGATTTATACAGTTTCCAAATAATCAATATTCCAATAATAATTATTGGAGTTATAAGCTGTGGAATAATATCAAAATCTGTGGAACGAGCAACGCTAATTCCTAAAACCAAACCAAGTGCAATGAACACCATTGGTTGTTTCAAGAATAATTTCTGCAGATTAAAATTCACTTCATAAAATACAATAAAAATATTGATGAAATATAAAAAAAGGGCAGAAAAATCTGCCCTTTTTATTATTGCTAAATAGCAATAATTCTAAGATTACTTAATTGATTTAGAATCTGAATCTCAGACCGCCACCCCAACGTCCATATGAACTAAGGTCATCATAGCTAGTGGCTTCGCTCAATCCGGCTCGGCCTTCTAAAAACAATGAAATATTAAACACGTCAGGATCGCCAAAAATTCTGGCACCAATAGCACTAATAACATCAACTTCAGAATTATCGGTTTTTACGTCATCATCTCCATCGGTAAACCACCCGCCAAGGCCTAAATCAAAGAAATATCTGTCTCCAAATTTGAATTCACCTAAAACGTCAGCTAAAATTGCTGATCTACCTTCGTCTGTATCACTAAATTTGTAAGCGTACCCAACCATTCCTAGAAGAGAGAACTTGTCATTAAAACTATATTCACCACCAATTCTCAAAGGTAGATAGTCAGCAGGATCCCATTGATGGAAATAACCTAAGTCTGTTAGAAGTTTTAATGCACCAGCACCAGCTGCCGCTGCTACGACTGCAGGTACAACTACGCTAGGTTTCTCTTTTTTGATACATTGTCCTAAACGATTTTTTTCGTAACCGGCTTTACATTCACATTCTTCTTTGTATTTGTTCCACATAGCGTTTTCCGGACAATCTGGTATTATAGGTTCAACAACAGGAGGAGGAGGAGTATATACAACTTCTTCCTCTGGACTAACTCCCATTAATGCAATATTGCCACATATAAATGGTACGGCAAAAGCATATTCATTTCCAGCATGAGTAATATTAAACCTTAATCCTGTAAATGGTGTACTATTAACCCAAGTGACATCTCTTGCTACGCGGATAGGACCAGTACCTCTTTTCTTGGCAAGCATCCATTCGAAGTGTGAGCCTTTACCAAATTCAGTAACAGTAATATCTACATAAGGAACCTGATCAATGAAAGCATAATATAAATCACCATTTCCTGCTAAACTTAATCCACTTTTAATATCCGCTTCATTATTTTTTACCATCTTAATGAAGTCTTCTGCAGAAGATAAACCGGGTTTATAAAATGAGTTTAGCCCCAATTTGGTAATGTTTGTTGCTGCACTAGCTATCCCAGATAATAAGACAATTGTTACTATCGTCAGGATTTTAGCTATTAATGAGTTTTTATACATTTTGTTCATTTCCTCTTATCCTATTTTATTTAAAATTATATGAATCTGTATGTAATGCACTTATTATAACATATTAAAACTTATATTAAATTTAACAAGAAAACAAATAATTTTAATAACATTTTTTGTATCCATAGAAATTATTACCAATAAAATTGTGTTGTCAATACTTTTATCGTGATTAAATTTATTATTATTAATTTTATAAAATATAAATAATCCGAATGAACAGATCAACCATTGGCATATTAGTTTTTTCTATTATTGGATTATTATTGTACGCCTATGGTGGAGAATTTTTCAATGCTGTGTGGTCATATCCGGCTAAGCAGGCTGTTCCATTAATGGTTATCATTCTTGTTGGGACAGGAATTTTTATCACTGTAAAATTAGGCTTTCCTCAACTGCGATACTTTTGGCATGGCGTTCAGGTTACACGAGGAAAATTTGATGATCCCAATGATGAGGGTGATCTAAATCATTTTAGAGCACTTACTACTGCCCTATCGGCAACCGTGGGAATTGGTAACATCGCTGGCGTTGCTACAGCGATCTATTATGGCGGCCCCGGTGCACTATTTTGGATGTGGATTACCGCCTTTTTTGGAACAACCTTAAAGTATGCAGAAAGCACACTCTCCCTACGATACCGTGAAATTGATGACGAAGGATTTACTGCAGGCGGCCCAATGTATACAATTGAACACGGATTGGGGCATAATTTTAGATGGTTGGCCGTAACTTTTGCCGTATTTGCTGTAATATGTTCATTTGCAACCGGTAACGCAATTCAATCGTTTACAGTATCAGATCAAATTTATTCAGAAGTTAGTCAGATTGTTGGAATAAATCATTGGTTGACAACTAAATCTACGCTGTGGCAAGGATTTGAATTATCTTGGCAGCAAGTGCTAAATGGATTTGCAATGGCTGTAATAGTAGCTTTGGTAATCATCGGTGGAATAAAACGTATCGGAAAAGTAACAGGTTTTCTTGCACCTTTTATGGCATTAATTTATGTGTTGTCAGCTGGGTTAGTACTTATAGCCAATCCGACCGCAACTGCCGAAAGTTTTAATTTAATATTTAAAATGGCATTTAATCCGCCCGCGGAAATTGCCGGTGTAGGCGGCGGAACATTTCTAATTATTATGAACACCATGTTATGGGGCGTTAAGCGTGGACTTTACTCCAACGAGGCCGGCCAAGGTTCAGCAGCGATTGCGCACTCCACCGCAAAAACTAAATATCCCGTGCGCGAAGGCGCTGTTGCCATGCTTGGTCCATTCATAGATACTATTTTAATCTGTTCCTTAACAGGATTGGTTATTCTTTCCACCGATGCTTGGCATCACACTGAATTTTACATTTCACGGATTAATCCCGCTTTCACTGGTGAATTATTTAATAGCAGTTTATTAACGTCATTTGCATTCAAGCAGGGTTTAAGCTGGTTATTCGCTTATGGCGATAAAATTATAACATTAGCTGTGGTATTGTTCGCAATTTCGACAGCAATTAGTTGGTCATTTTATGGTGATCGCTCAATTGAATATCTATTTGGAGAAAAATCAATTTTACCGTACAAATGGGTATTTGTGTTATTTATATTTATTGGCGGAATTGCAGAATTGGAAGCCATTTGGGCTTTTGGGGATGCTGCACTCGGATTTATGACTATCCCAAATTTACTTTCAATAATCTTGCTTTCTGGGATTTTAAGAAGAACTACAAAAAAGTATTTTAGCCAAAAACATTTGCCGTATAACAAAAGGTAGATAATTATGCTTAGAAAAATTTTAATAATGCTTGTTTTTGTATTAATATCAATAATGATTTTTAATTGTTTGGATAATGAGTTTGAATCTGATAATTCACCGGAATTAATAAGTCAATTTCCAATTGAAACAAAAATAGACGAAAATGTTAACAAAGAAATTAAATTTATTGCAATTTTTGATGACCCTGATGGAGATCATATGCGATTTTTTGGATTGCTTAATAATGATGATATTCCGTTAGATATTGACGGTAATACAGCTAAATTTTCTTTTAAATTCAAAGAAAAAGGTATATATAGGTTGCAAATAGTTGGGTATAATACATTTTCTGACACAGCAGAATGGAATATTACTGTTAAAGACACATTAAAACTTAAAACTATTGAATACGGTATAAGATGCGGTTGGTGTACTGTGGATGATTTATTAACCATCAATGAAGATTCTACAGTATTTTCACAGTCTTTCGATTGTTCGAATGATTGGATTGATACAGTTGGGATTACTACCGATACTTTGTGGAAAGAGATACTACATCTTTTTGATTTAGAAAAGTTTTTAGCGATTGATTTTTATGATAGTGGTTTACCATGGGATGGGTGCGCACAAAAAATATTAGCTAAAAATGATACGGTGAAACATTTGATTGTCTTTCAATGGAAAACACAACCTGAAATACAACCTATTCGCCCTCTGATCGAAAAAATGCTTATTAATATGTATAATTTATATAAAAGCAAAACATAGATGACAATTAAAGGTTCCCAATATTTTTATCGAAAGAGAGTTTGGATTTAAAGCTACTACGCGCAATTGGAACACAATCAAAAAAATGATACTTGACTAATGAATAAAAAAATAAAAAACAGATTGCATGAAATAATTTTCGAAGCTAATACACCAGCCGGTAAATTTTTTGATATTGCCATAATAATTGCAATTCTAATTAGTGTTGGAGCAGTAATGCTCAATAGCGTTAAAACTATCAACGCGCAATACGGGAATTCATTATTCATTATCGAATGGTTTTTTACAATTCTATTTACAATTGAATATATTTTACGCCTATCTGCTGTCGGCAGACCGATGAAATACGCCACAAGTTTTTTCGGACTAATAGATTTACTTGCCTTTCTACCAACTTATTTGAGCGCTATTATCCCTGGTAGTGAATTATTTTTAGTGGTACGAATTCTAAGAGTGCTACGTATATTTAGAGTACTTAAGCTTCTACCCTATTTAATTGAAGCACAAATGTTGTCGAAAGCACTTAAAGCCAGCCGTCGTAAAATTATGGTATTCTTGTTTACAGTCTTGCTCTGTGTAATCATTATGGGCTCATTGATATACGTAATTGAAGGCGAACAAAATGGTTTTACAAGTATACCGCGCAGTATTTATTGGTCAATCGTTACTCTAACTACAGTAGGATATGGTGATATCTCGCCGCAGACACCAATCGGACAAATGTTAGCATCAATTATTATGATTATTGGCTATGGATTAATTGCTGTACCAACCGGAATTGTATCAGTAGAAATAGCGCGTTCAACTCCGAACAAGATTACTACAATTGCCTGTTCACAGTGTTCTGCTGATGGTCATGATAGTGATGCTGAATTTTGCAAACATTGCGGTGCGAATCTACTTGATAGTTAATATTTATCATCCAATTTATTTACAAGTCTTACCACTTTTGAACATTGTACATGATAATAAAGCATTGATTATACTTTTTTTATGAATTAAAATTAGTTATCTACTTTGCTCTAAATTTATCTGCATTTACCCAAATTAAATCGTTAAAAGTAAACAAATTGTTTTCGGTAATTCGGCCAATTGTTGTCGACGGCACACCGATAGTCATACAAATTCGTTCAAATTCCATAATATCTATCTCGGAGATAACAACAATTATTAAGCCCTGCGTTTCGCCAAACAGCAATTCGGCTTCACTCAATTTTCTTGACAAATGAATCCGTGCGCCAACTCCATATTCGCTATTAGCTAATAATTTCGCAATTGTGATAGAAACACCGCCCGCGCCAACATTGGCGACTGCTTTAATTAATTTTGTGTTAATTCCCTGCTGAACGACGGATTGTAACCGATTTTCCATCCTCAAATCAACAGTAGGAAATTTTTCTGTTAATTTTCCGCTAATGCGATACTCGTATGAGCTATGCCCTAATTCTCCCCGATGACTGCCTAACAACGTAATAAAATCACCTATATTTTCTGATTCTAATCGGGATAACGTGAGCTTGTTTTTTGTTAATCCAGCCGCTACAACATTTTGCTTAAATATGTTGGAAAATGATTCAATTGTGCGGCTGCCGATATTTAAGTCTAGTTCTCTAATTGCTTCTTCTTGTCCTTGCATCAGCTCGGATGCCAGCCAATTGGATTTATCACAGCTATTCGGAAAAATATTATTTACAACGATATATTTAGGTTTAATTCCTAAGCAAGATAATTTTCGTGTACTGCTGGCTATAGCAATTTGTCCGGCCGCGCGCGGGGTAACACTTAAGAGATTATTATTGTCTGCCTGTGAAATCACGATTTGATAATCTGCATTATCACCATTTGAACTTATGCCATAATTAAGTTGATGATTTTCCCATCTTTGCCTGTTTATTTTTTTGCTCCAAGTGCAGTCGCTTTCTGATACAATCTGATATAATTTCAAAAATTGATTATTTAGAGATGACTTTGTAAGACTTTTTGAAACAAGTTTAGCAGCTGAAAATTTAAGTTCCGATTGTGGAAAATGCGGTGCATTTACATCTAATTGAAGTGAAAATACATCAACAGGTAAATTGATTATTGGTTCCGTTTTGCTAAATATCTGTATTGTTTTATCGTCAATAAAGTCTCCAATTTTTTGATAAATTAATTCATTGATTTTACAAAATGCTTCAAGCTTAGCGATATTTCCATTTTTTATGATAATTAATGCATTTAAATCGTCTTTCGGGCCAAATTCATTATACAAAGATTCACATTGAAATTTATTGCTTAATTTTATACCTAAGCTAAACTCTTTAATTAAATTAATTAGTGTTTTACCTAATCCTTGAATTGAAACTGGTTGGAATAACTCAACCCACTCATTAGATAAAATATTAGATGCAGCCTTCTGCAAAAGTGCTTGGTATTTTTTAAAATATCTTTTTCCAAATGGAATTACAAAAATTTGAGCATTCTTCAGGTTTTTCAATTCACTGATTCCTTTCCGCAATTCGAAAAAATTGGAAAAAATAATGTTCTCGTCAGATTGATTAAAGATCCGCAACACTTTTTGGTAATCTCGCTGTCCAATCTTTACATCGGGAATTAATTTGTCGTCGTCAAAATTTTTGTTAAAAACTGTTTGGTTCTGCAAAACCATGTCAGAATTTTTTGAATCTATTCTATAAATCGGATTATCGCTGCAAAATATTGTTTTATGATTTTCATCCAATATTTCTAGTCCATCGTGGAAGTGCAAATTAAATTCATGGTTAATTTCATATTTTTTATTATCAGTTCGTTTGGTGCCAACATTTAATCGATTCAGCACTTGTAAATAGGATCTGTTGGTGAGTTCATTTGATAAAACCAGTTTGATAAAATTTAATTCAATATTAGAGGGAACCCTACCAAGAATTTGATTAATATATTTAATATCAAGGGTAGTTAGTCGTGATTTGGAATTTTTCATTTTATGTTCATTTCATCAAAAACGGTGGAAATTTCAGCCCAATTAAATCCTTTTCGAAATAATAAATGGACCAATCGTTTTTTAGATTTTGTTTCAATTTTAGTATCTGATTTTACTTTCTTTTTGTGCAATATTTTTTTAATTAATTCGTTAATTGGGTATTCTTGATAAATTTTCTGAAGCGTTTTTTGCACAATATTTTCGTCAATTTTATGGTTTGTTAGTTCGTTTTGTAAAACGAGTGGTCCAATATTTTTACTTTTAATTTTATCGTGCACAAATGCGATTGCAAATTTTTCATCATTTAAATAATCGCTATTTAATAAATTGGTAATCACATCATTAATTACATTAATTGGATATTTTTTTTCTAATAAACGACGTTTCATTTCTGCACAACTGCGCATCCGATAGCCCAACAATCGCAAGGCCGCATTATATGCTTTTGAATACAGTTCTTCATTTTGTATTTTTTCTAAAGTGGGCTCATCCAATTCGGTTCCAACATTCAAATTTTGTGAAATAAAAACGTCCTCGGAGATTCCGAAGACGCTGCCATCCTCAAAAATTATAGTTTTCCGTCTTGGATCGTGAACTTGCGGTTTTATCGAAATAATTTTATGCTTCGGCATCCTCCATGTCTTCCATACCCATAAAGGCTTTTACTTCGTTCAACACTTTTTCCAATTCCTTAGGATTATCTTCTAAATATTTTTTGGCATTTTCACGGCCTTGGCCGATGCGTGTATCTCCATACGAAAACCATGAGCCGGTTTTTTGTATTATGTCACCCTTGAGCGCTAAATCTAAAATATCTCCGACGTAGGATATACCTTTACCATACATAATATCAAATTCAGTCATTTTAAAGGGTGCAGCCACCTTATTTTTCACAATTTTAACTCTCGTTCGGTTACCGATACTATCAGTACCTTCTTTGATTGGTCCAATACGGCGAATATCCATCCTGACTGAAGTATAGAATTTTAAGGCGCGTCCACCTGGGGTTGTCTCCGGGTTACCAAACATTACGCCAATTTTTTCACGAATTTGATTGATAAATATCACACAGGTATTAGAACGGCTAACAGTCCCTGTTAATTTGCGCAAAGCCTGTGACATTAGTCGCGCCTGCAAACCCATGTGTGAATCGCCCATATCACCTTCCAATTCTGCTCTTGGAACAAGCGCTGCAACCGAATCGATGACAATCAAATCTAATGCTCCACTGCGCACCAAGGTCTCGGTAATTTCGAGTGCTTGCTCACCCATATCAGGTTGAGATATCAATAATTCGTCAATATCAACTCCCAACTTTTGTGCATATTGCGGATCTAAGGCATGCTCGGCATCGATAAATGCTGCAAAACCGCCATTCTTCTGAGCTTGCGCAATTATATGCAACGCCAATGTTGTTTTTCCGCCTGATTCAGGGCCAAATATTTCTACAATCCTTCCCTTTGGTACACCACCTATTCCCAAGGCGACATCCAAAGAGAAGCAACCAGTAGAGATTACGTTGCCTTGGTAAGCGGGTTTGTTGCTGCCTAAGCGCATCAGCGAACCTTTGCCGTATTGTCGGTCAATCTGCGAGATTGCTAAATCAATCGCTTTTACTTTTTTGTCCTGATCTTCAGCCATGTTTCTATCCTATTTGATATTTTTTTGGAATAATATGAGTGCCTAAAATACTATAAATTGGACCATTTGGAAATAGTTCACTGCCAATTAATCGAATTCGATTTACATTGAACTTCAATGGTGTAAAACTAGTATTTAAAAAATTGGCAATATTTGGTGCTGAGTTTGGCGGATATTTAATTCGCCCCAAAGTGATGTGTGGTAAATAATCCTTTTTGGTATCAAATGTAATTCCAATTTTTGCCAGTTCATTATCTATATTGTTCAATAGATTTTTCAATTTATCAAGTTCGCCATCTACGCCCAACCATAAAACTCGCGGCTGTTTGTTATTTGGAAAACATCCCGTAGTTTTGATTTCAAGATTTATTACTTCGAAATCTACAACAAGTTTTTGCAAAATTTCATTGATAGTATTGGCAGTTTCAACGGATGTAGGTCCAATGAATTTTAGTGTTAAATGGATATTTCCCGGACTAACCCATTTAATATTATTTTTACGAGAGATTACCGTAGTTTGTAACATCTTGCTTAACGTAACAATCGACTTTGGCAAAGTCACAGAAATGAATGTTCTGAGCAATTTTTCATTCATTGCATCAGCTTTAATCTTAGTAGGTTTAGCGCTGTTTGACTGCTTAATAATTTATTCGCTTTACGGTTTGTTACAAATTGAAACTTTTTTACGAGCTCTTCATCATTAATTATTAAACCAATATAAGCTAGCCCAACCGGTTTTTCTTTTGTACCACCATCAGGGCCGGCAATTCCAGTTATTCCAATTCCGACATTTGAATTAAATTTGTTCTGAATTCCAAGTGCCAATTCGCGGGCTGTTTGCTCGCTTACAGCTCCATAATCCATAATTGTTTTTTGCTTAGCACCAACTTGTTCAATTTTGACTGAATTGCTATAACAAACTACGCCTCCTAACATGTATTTTGAGCTGCCGGCAACATTTGTTAAACGATGTGCCAATAGACCGCCTGTGCAAGATTCAGCTGTTGCAATTGTATATTTTTTCTCAATTAATAACTTTGCTACCGCTGTCTCGATGGTATCATCATCATATCCATATATGTTTCTATTTAATATTTTTTCTATTTCATCGGTGATTTGCGCTAAAAAAAGTTTATTTTCGGAAAACAATCTAATATCTACGCGTCCCAACTGTGGCAGAAAGGCAATTTTTATTTTCGGACTGTATTTTTTTATCACATCCTCTAACTTTTCAGCAATTGCTGATTCACCTAATCCAATTGTGTTAATTGTTTTGATATAAGAATTCTTGCTATAATCTTGAACAATTAGTGGAATTACTGTGTTTATCATCATTGCTTTCATTTCCGCTGGGACACCGGGCAATGCAAAATATTTGTTTTTTGGCCTTGAAAAATAAAGACCGCGTGCAGAACCAAGCTGATTATCAATAATATCTCCATTATGCGGTTTAACAGCTTGATTTCTATTTTTTTCGGGAATCAGAATATTTCTTTTTGCAAATCTTGATTTTAACTGCTCCCAATATGATGCATCAAATATTGCTTTTGATGAAAAGAAATCGAAAAATGCGGATTGTGTAACATCATCATGAGTGGGCCCTAAACCGCCGGTAACAATAATATGCGAGTAATTCTCTGAAGAAAAATAGTCTAAATATCTTTTAATATCTTTTTCATTATCGGAAACAGTGACTTGTACATTAATATTTGCACCAATTTTTAGTATTTCTTGACCAATCCAAGCTGCATTGCTATTTGTAGTAAAGCCTGTTAAAATTTCATCACCAATTGTGATTAAGGCAATTTTCATATTATAAAATATCTTGTTCCATTTAAAATTATCAGCGCATATGCTCCGGCTATAACATCATCAAGCATTATTCCTATGCCACCATGTAATTGATCCATTTTTTTAATCGGAAACGGTTTCCAAATATCAAATAATCTGAACAAGATAAAAGCAGCCACCCCCCACAATATTGATTTTGGTAATAATAATAGAGCAATCCACTGACCAACCCATTCATCAATGACTACTACAGAAGGATCATTTGCTGACACTATTCTTTCAGTAATACTTGAAGTATAAACTCCAAGTATTAATAATATTAAAGTTATAACTATTAAAATAATTATTGAGATAGTATCTACTATACTGTACCAAGTCAACAAAGCTGCCAAACTCCCCCATGTTCCGGGTGCCCATGGCAGGTGACCAATTCTTAGAACTGTCGCAAATAAATAGGATAATTTTTCTATTATTCTCGGCATCAACTAGAGTGGATTTGTATTTTAAGAATTAACAAAATTCTTAATAATCTTCCGATTATTATATAGATATTTAATACCGGTCCAAATTGAAATAATAGTTGTAATTAATACTAAAAAATAAATTATTTTATGTTTCTCTATGAAATTTGAAATAGTAAATGGTATTTCCGAATCAAAAACTTGTAATGCTAAATATGCCAAAATAAATACGATGACTAACATTTGAACAATAGTTTTCGCCTTTGCTGTTTTACTTGTTCGCATAGAGATCCCACGTGCGTCCATCGCGATGCGCAAACCAGTAGTAAATAAATCACGAAAGATTATTACAATGACCATCCAACAGGGAATTATCTTCATAATTGCGAGAGATATAAAAGCAGAAATGACTAAAATTTTATCAGCCAGCGGGTCAAGGAATTTTCCCTGCCGAGTGATTTGGTTATATTTACGAGCAATCTGTCCATCAAAAGTATCTGTAATGCTTGCAATAACGAAAATAACCAAAGCCCACAAATGTGCAAACTTGTGATCGTTGAACAAGCAAATTATAAAAAGTGGCGTTAACCCGATTCGAAATAATGTTAACAAGTTGGGCACATTTCTGGTCATAAACTTGTTCTTTCTTCAAGGGCGCGTGCTAAAGTTGCCTCATCTGTATATTCGATGGCACTCCCAATCGGTATTCCGCGCGCCAATCTTGAAATTTTGATATTTTTTTCTGCAAATAATTTATTTATATATAGAGCCGTCGTATCACCTTCCACGCTGGGATTTGTGGCCAAAATCAATTCAGTGTCTTCCTTTACCCTGTCAATCAATTTATTTAAATTTAAGTCATCGGGTCCGATTCCATCTAAAGGCGACAGTATTCCACCAAGGACATGATATACACCACGATATGTTCCCGCTCTTTCAAATATAAAAATATCTTGCGGATCTTCCACCACACAGATCATTTCAATTTTTCGTTTGGGATCAGTACATATTTTACAAATATCTTGCTCACTTATACTGCCACAGATTGCACAAGCTCGAATTTTACTCTTAACATTTATTATTGATTCAGCAAGTTCGGCAGCTTGAATTTCATCGGATTTCAACACCTGAAAGGCCATGCGCTGAGCGGTTTTTTTACCAATTCCGGGAAATCGAGCGAATCGGTCAATTAATTTTTGTATGCTAAACGGAAATGAGCTCATTATCCAAGTCCGGGAATGTTCATATCTCCTAACACGTTACCGGTAACGGCATTCATTCGCGCTTGCGATTCTTCCAACGATTTTGCCAAGGCAGTATTTACCGCAGAAATGATCAGATCCTCCAATAATTCTTTATCCTCTTTAATTGCTTCCGGATCAATACTCAATTCTAAAATCTGCTGTTTGCCGTTGACGACAACTTTTACCATGCCACCACCGGAGTCGCCTTCGATAGTGAGCTCTTCCAATTCATTTTGAACTTCTTCAATTTTTTTCTGCACATCGCGTGCTTGTTTTAAAATCTGGGCCATATTTCCTTTATTGAACATTTTTTCTCCTAATTAAGAATTTCTCCATCGAATAATTCAATTATTTTCGCATTCATTTGATTTTCATCTTTATTGGCCGTTTTTGGTATTGCCTTCGGTCGTTCTGACTTTACCATTAAAAAGACCGGTTTTAATTGTGTTTTAAAATTTTTGGTCAGAAATTTTTCGATGATTATTTTATTTTTTTCTAAAGTGCGTAGATTAAAATTGTTTCCGATAATTTTTAATTCAAGTCGATTTCCAGTTAATTTTCCGATTTCACTTTGTGCTAAAACTGTGCCAATTGTCGGTCGTTCAGACGATAAATCGGAAAGGAATTTGCTCCAATTTTCCTTGATTTCGTCTATTGTGATAGCTTTAGAATAACTATTTATTTCTTGTTTTGGCTCAGAAATTTGTTTCTCAGCAATTGTCGATTGTGTAGTCTCTACTTTCTCTTGTTGTGGAAGTTGATTGCTATTTTTATTTTCTAACGGTAAATTAGGATTGAGTTCCATCTGTGCAGACTTTTTAAAATCTGGAATTGTTGGCGATTTTTGAAATGTTTCAATCATCTCCTCAATTTCTACGGTTGTATCAAGTTCAAGTAATTTAAGTAGCGATAATTCTAATAAAATGTGCGGTTGAGTAGCATTTTTTAATAATGGTTCAACTTTAGTTATTACATTAGATATTCTCAATAAATCTTTGGAATTCCAAGATTTAACAGTGTTTAAATATTTATTTTTCAAATCTAAATTCATTTCAATTGAATCTAATCCATCTTTGACAGATGCAATCAGCATATTTCTAATATGTCTAATTAATCCGGCCTGAAAATCATGTAATGCCATTCCTTTTGATTTTATTTCATCTAAAACTTGAACAAGTTCTTTCCCATTTTTGGTTTTAATGGCATCAAAAATATTGAAATAAATTTCTGTTGGAATTAATCCAAGTACTTGATTAAGATTATCGATGGTGATATCATCATCGGAAAATGAAATAACTTGATCTAAAATGCTTAAGGCATCGCGCATGCTACCATCGGCTTTTTGCGCAATAATTCTCGCAGAATCTTCATCAATTTTGATATTTTCTTGTTGCAAAACATATTTGATCTGATTACTTATCGTAGCAATTGACATGCTGTTAAAATCGAATCTTTGACAGCGTGAAATAATCGTATCGGGGACTTTAAAAATATCGGTGGTGGCTAAAATAAATTTGCCATGTTCCGGTGGTTCTTCTAAAGTCCGTAAAAGCGCATTAAACGCCGGTTTTGTTAGCATATGCACTTCATCTATGATAAAAATCTTATATTTAGAATTTAACGGCGCATACTGGATGGCCTCGCGTAAATCGCGGATTTCATCGATGCCACGATTTGAAGCACCATCGATTTCGAACACATCCATATTACGTCCCTCGGTAATTTCGGTGCAATTTGAGCAATTATTGCAGGGCGAACCGGGGCTTTCCAAACAGTTGAGGGCTTTGGCAACTAAGCGAGCAGTGGTGGTTTTTCCGACGCCACGAGGACCGGTAAACAAATAAGCCTGCGAAATACGCTCCTTTTTGAAAGCATTCGTAAGCGTTTGTGTTACATGCTCTTGCCCAACAACTTCTTGAAAAGATTTGGGGCGATATTTTAAAGATAATACTAAATATGACATTTTTACTTTCTATTTTACAAATATTACCAAATATCAATGCGCCAAATTTAGTACTATTTATGAATTAGTTTAAGTTTATTAGCATTTTTAAAGTAAATATTTCACCTTTTATAACGCGCTGGTGCTGGTTCAAATCCAGTCTCGGGCACTCGATTTTATAACTTAAATTTATGAGAAATGATTAAAAACTATAATATTATTTGTTTTTTATATATAATATTATATTTTATCTAAGCGTTTATTTTTA